>Ga0316218_1002395_pt1 | contig 17392 bp, 8 predicted proteins | sample TBH18003metaG_FD_203634 | JGI IMG/M metagenome (GOLD analysis project Ga0316218, IMG submission 203634) | Freshwater microbial communities from Trout Bog Lake, Wisconsin, USA - TBH18003 | ecosystem: Environmental > Aquatic > Freshwater > Lake > Hypolimnion/Profundal zone | place: USA: Wisconsin...
GTTCTTCATAAAAGTGACATAGCACACAAGGTCTATAATTTATTTATTCCGTTGTCGAAGCCGCTGTCATCCTGTGCACCGGCACAAAATGCCCGGCCCTTTTTCTGTCCCTCCGTTCCCGCTCTCTTCCTCCGCTCGCATTTTCCTGTTTCCAAAACTTCCGCCAAATCCATATCTTGACCCATCGAAACATGACCTCCGCAGGCAATAAGATATACAACTCGCCCTTCAATATTACCGTGCTGGTAGCGGGCATCGGTTTTTTCATCGATGCGTTCGACCTGTTCCTGTTCAATGTCTATCGCATTCCCTCGCTCAAAGACCTGGGCCTCAGCGGCAGCCAGCTTACCCTCACGGGCGAACGGCTGCTTTCTATACAAATGCTGGGCATGGTGCTGGGCGGCATCATCACCGGCATCTATGCCGATAAAAAGGGGCGCGTGAAGGTGCTGTTCGGCTCGATACTGCTCTATTCGCTGGCCAATTTTGCCAATGCCTTCGTGCACGATGTCAACACCTATGCTGTCATCCGTTTCCTTGCCGGTGTGGGCCTTGCGGGCGAGTTGGGCGCGGGCATCACGCTGGTGTCCGAGAGTATGTCGGTAGAGCAGCGGGGTTATGGTACTATAATGGTGGCCGCGCTGGGCGGGCTGGGTGCTGTAACGGCCGGCCTCATTAGTGATGTGCTGCCGTGGCGCATGGCCTTTATGTCGGCGGGTATAGCGGGGGGCATTCTGCTCACGCTGCGGCTCAGTTCCTTCGAGCCAGCCATGTTCAAAGACAGCAGGCAGGGTGCCGAAAAGCGCGGCTCGCTATTGCTGCTGTTCTCTTCGCCAAAGAGGGCGCTCAAATACCTGGCTTGCATCATCATGGGCATACCCATCTGGTACAGCATCGGCGTGCTCATTAACCTGTCGCCTGAGCTGGCTAAAGACCACGGCATCACCGGGCTTAAACTCTCCACATGCTACATCCTGTTCCAGGTGGGCATCACCACCGGCGATCTGCTGAGCGGTATGCTCAGCCAGTGGTTCAAAAGCCGCAAAAAGATACTTGTGGCGTTCATGGCATTCGGCATCGCTGCCACCATCTTTCATTTTGCCCGCATAGCAACCGGGGGCCAACTCAACCTCACATCCCTGCTCATGGGCCTGGGCTGTGGCTACCTGTCGGTCTTTGTTACCGCTACTGCCGAGCATTTTGGCATCAACCTCCGGGTTACGGTGGCGGCAACGGTTACCAATTTTATGCGGGGCGCTGTGGTGCTGCTCATTCCCCTGCACCAGGGGCTGGAACATTTGCTTGGCCTTAGCCTAACCGGCGGGCTGGCCATCACCGGTGGCATAGTGTGGGCTGCTGCACTCATCTCCGTGCTGGCTCTGCCAGATACGTTTGGCCGATCGCTGGCTTTTACAGAGTCGTGAAAGGATATCTCCTACTCGACCACAACTTTCTTAACGTCGGTAAACCCTGCTGCTGACAAGCGCACCCAGTAAAGGCCGGGAGTGGCTATGGTGTAGGTGACCCTATGTTCGCCTGCGGGCTGCACTGCACCATGCACTATCGATGCTATAGTGCGGCCGGTAATGTCCACTAAATCCACCTCAACGGGTGTGGCCTCCGGCAGCGTGTAGGCTACCTGTATGGCGCCCGCGGCCGGATTGGGGAACACGCGCATGTCATATGCCTGTGCAACGGTGGCAGGCACTGCGTTGGGCAGGCAATTGTAGGCCGGCAGCGCCATAGTGCCCCCCAGCATATTGAACGTGCGCTTGAAATATTGCAGGTACAGGTTAGCAGCCGTCGCATCGTGAATGATCAACGTGTTCTCGTCATTCTTCGTGTTGGCACTGGCCGACCAGTTGTGCGATCCCGTAAGTACCGTCGGATCTGAGCAGGTATCAGACGGGTCCACCACCAGAAATTTGTTGTGATACAGGGTATCGGCCGATTCGGTGTATTCCTCAAAGTCTGCCGTGCCCAGGTAGGTGTTGAACTGCCCTGCCGGGTAGTAGCTGCCGCTGTAGCTGTCTTCAATGCCGTAAACGGTGAGGCCCGCATTCTTTTTGCTCACTATAAGGTCGGCATCCGTATGTTCGGTAAACGTGTACATACCAAAATACAGGTCTTTATCGGCCGATGAAATGGTAGACTGTATGTGATTGTCTGTTCCGTCAGACGGGCTGAAGTACAGCTCCACCTGTTTGCCGTCGATAGTAAAATTGTGCAGCCCCAGGTCGGTCTTATACTGCCCGAATTTTGAGGTGGCCGTATTGGGCACAAGGCCCGTGTCGCCCCACATCATATTGAACTCGGCCGTGTAGGCATGTGCCAGCGCAGAGTCCTGAACGATGACCACATTGTTATAGTCCCAGTTGAACTGCTCATAATACCAGTTCATGCAGCCCGTCCATACTATAGGGTCGGCTGCATTGGGCGATGCAGCATCTATCACCACAAACTTGTTGTGCATGATGGTATAATCAGCCCCCTGCGGGCTGCCCAGCGTGTGTATGCCGGTGTCCAGCCAATAGCGGCCGGTGTTGCTGTTGCTGGCCTCATAAATGTAGCGCACCTTCACGCCGCGGCGGTAAGCACTGTCTATGGCAGCGGCTACTTTGGGCGCACACAGACTGTCGCGCACGTTAATATTGTAGCTGAGCGTAGTATCAAAATCATATACGCAGATGTCCAGCGAATACTGTGCGCGGTTCAGGTAGGCGGCCAGCGTGTCGGCAATGCAATTATTGAGGCCTATTGCATTTACACCGGTGGCTACGGTAGTGTCCACACCGCGGTTGAAATAATATTTGATGTGGCTGTCGGCCATTGCTGCCAGTGCATGTAGCGCAACGGCCAATAAAAGGATGGTCTTTTTCAAGATCTTGCAGGATTTTAAATATTGCGAACGAAAGTAATGTATGTGCATTAAGGCATTGTTGCATTATTGTTATGTAAGCAATTGAGTAACATTTGCCTTGCACGCACCAACGTTTTTTGCGTTTTTATTGGCTGGCCTTTTGGCAATTATGGGCTATCTTGGCCCCTGCTCAAGCAGACCATTGCAATGAAAACACTGGGTGCCATTACCGATCCCGTAAGTGTGGCTGCGCCCTCCGGCCGGCTCGACCGCTTCTGGGTTTCGCTCATCCGCGATCCGCGCGATCTTCCATTCATTCACCTTACCCTCCGCATCACCTTCACGCTGATACCGCTGGCCGTGGTGCTCTACTGGCCCGGCATGCCGGCCATAGCCTGGTGGGTGGCAGCGCTGCTTTACCAATACCTCAACAACGTAGTGTTCAAAGGCCCGTACGGACTCATGATGCACTGCACCAGCCACCGCCCGTGGTTCAAGGCGCAGTATGGTTTCCTCAACCACTTTCTGCCGTGGGTGATAGGCCCGTTCTTCGGGCAAACGCCGGAGACCTACTATGCCCACCACATAGGCATGCACCATCCGGAGAACAACATGCCCGATGATGAGAGCACCACCATGCCCTTTCAGCGCGATTCTCTGCGCGGGTTTGGGCAGTACCTCACCACGTTTGTGTTCACCGGCATTTACCACCTGTGTGCCTACTTTGTGCGCAAGAACCGCCGCCGCCTGCTCTACCGCTCGCTGCGGGGCGAGATACTGTTCTTTGCCCTGTGCATAGCTCTGTGCTTTGTTAACTGGCCGGCAACGCTGGTGGTGTTCATACTGCCGTTCTTTACCTTCCGCATCATAGCCATGACGGGCAACTGGGCGCAGCATGCCTTTATTGATGCCAATGACCCAGGTAACCCCTACAAGAACAGCGTTACCTGCATCAACACCCAATACAATGTAAAGTGCTGGAACGATGGCTACCACATCAGCCATCACCTGCACAGCACCATGCACTGGACAGAGCACCCGGAATATTTTATGAGCACTATTGACGAGTATGCTGCTAACGATGCCATAGTGTTCGACGGCATTCACTTTCTGCATGTGTTCATCTACCTGATGCGCGACCGTTACGACCTGCTGGCCCGACACTTCGTGAACATCGGCAACCGCTACCGCACCGACGACGAGGTGATCGCCCTGCTCCGTGCCCGCACCGCAAAGTTCGATGTGCCGGCCATGGTATGGCAGCGGCAGAAGGCAATGGAGTTGGCGGAGGGGTGAGCAATTAACCTGAGGCGGGCAGTTTGAAAACTGCCCATTTTTGTCAGACACGAGTCTGGTGCGTGCGGGCGAGGCTACAGGCTCGCGCCAGTATGGCTGACGGGCGGTGCAATCGCCGTGCCGTAGCATCCGCGAGTCAATAGCGGACGAGAACGCCTGGTGCAAAGAAACGGGTTAACCCAAAGGCAAAAAAACGGCCATCTGTTTTGCACTTACAAAAAATAAATTTATATTTACTGACAAGGGTTATTTACATAAAATTAATATACAATGAGGAGATTTTACCTGCTGCTTGTTTTTATCGCTTTTGGTTCAACCGCCTTTGGGCAGGCTTTGAGTAGTTATACGTTTAGCGCGTTTAGTAGCACTTACACCACAATCACCGGTACGGTGCCTACCTACTCAAATGAAGGTAGTTTATCCGGAACCACTTATGACGACGCATCCTTCAATGCAATTCCGATCGGGTTCAGTTTTGTTTATTGTGGAAATACATACACGACCGTATCAGCCAACACAAACGGCTGGATCGTTCTGGGGCATAATATTACAACGACGAAGACAACTTACTCATTTGAGAACGATTTGCCTAACTCATTAGGCAACAATATGCCGCGGCCTATTTTGGCTGCATTGTGGGATGACCTTAGCTCATCCTCAGATCCTATGCTATATACCACTACGGGAACAGCGCCCAACAGGATATTCACTATCCAATGGGATAATTCGGATTTTTTAGCGGATGGTGGCTCAACTGCCAGATTCAGTTTTCAGATCAAGCTATACGAGACCTCTAACGTAATTGACTTCTGCTATAAAAAAATATCTGCATCTTCTGTTGGGTCTGCTTCAATCGGAATCACTGATGGCGATGGAGCCTCTGTAACCGGTACAGTCAATTATTGGTCATTGAGCGGCTCCGGTTCTTCCCCTACGGCCAGTATGACCACCGACTACGAAAGCATCAGCAGTTCACCAGCAACCAACCAGGTATACCGTTGGTCGCCAAATTGCGACCTTTATGCAGCAGTTGCTGGCAGCAACAGTGCAGTATGTGCAGGCAATACACTGAGCCTTACCGGGAACACTGACAGCGGGACTGCGACTACCTGGGCCTGGACGGGCCCCGGCAGCTACAGCTCCACTTCGCAGAACCCTGTAATTACCGGCGTAACAACAGCGGCGGGAGGCACTTACACACTCACTGCAAGTGATGCTACTTGTACGGTTACGGCAACTACATCGGTAACGGTGAATCCGCTACCCACAGCCTCCATCAGCGGTACAACGAACTTTTGCAGCGGCGGGCTTGCGTTCATCACGTTCAGCGGAACTGCGGGATCAACTGTGTATTACCACATTAACAGCGGCACGGAACAGAGCGGCGTGTTAGGCGCCGGCGGCACCCTGGGTGTTTCAACAGGTACGTTGTATACCGGCACTTCGGCGGCTACTTATACTTATCACTTAGACAGCGTATCGAACGGTACCTGCACGCAGACCTACAGCAGCACTGCAGTGGTGACGGTGAACCCGAACCCGCGGCACATAACGGCCAGCGCCACGAGCGTGTGCACCGGCTATACCATTAACGTGAGCGACCCTGATGCGGGCGGCACCTGGAGCAGTGATAATGCGCCTGTAGCAGGTGTGCTTGGATCCGGTACAACTGCGGTGGTGACCGGCGCAATGGCTGGTACTGCCAATATCATCTATACCTTCCCGACGGGTTGCGACACGATGGTGAACATTACCGTTAACACCACACCAGCGATCACAGGCGCCACACATGTGTGCGAGGGATCGTCAACTACCCTTACGGCTGCACCAACAGGCGGCACATGGCTGAGCACCAATCCTGCCGCAGCAACTATAGATGCCACGAATGGCGGCATGGCCGGCGTGGCGATGGGGACAACCCTCATCAGTTATACCATTGCCAGCACCGGCTGCTATGTGGTGCAGGCAGATACTACCTTCCCGCAGCCCGGGCCAGTGCTTGGCTTTGACGTGGTGTGCGCAGGCGGCGCTACCACTCCGCTTACAGAAGACTCGACCGATGGTGTATGGACCAGCAGCAGCAACCCAACAGCGACGGTGGTGTCATCGGGGCCTAATTCTGCCACTGTTACCGGTGGCACTGCAGGCACTGTGACCATCAGCTATACCACCACATTAGCGAACTATGCAGGCTGCTACAGTACCCACACCATGACGGTGAACCCACTGCCGGTTGACGTGATCACCCCTGCCGGTCCAACCACATTCTGCGACTTTGACAGCGTGGTGCTGGGCGGATCGGTAGCCACAGGCAATGTGTACCAGTGGAGCAACAGCAGCGGGCCTATTTCCGGGGCTACCGAACAAACATATACTGCATATACATCAGACACTTATAGCGTAGCGGTGCTGGACACCAACAGTTGCCAGGCGTTCTCTGCACCGGTGACAGTGACGGTGAATCCACTGCCTTCGATGATCAGCGGGCCTACGGTAGTGTGCCAACTGGCCTCGATAACGCTGAGTGACAGTGTGAGCGGCGGTAGCTGGGGCAGCAGCAATGGCACTATTGCCAGCGCAGCCACCATCTCGGGCACTACGGGCACGGCCACAGGCGGCATCAATTACGGCAACGTGACGATGTCGTACACACTGGGTACCGGTTGCTACCGCACCTATGACATACACGTGGATTCCATACCGGGGCCAATTGCCGGTACGCTGGCTGTATGTGAGGCGGGATCGACAACGACACTTACGGATGACAGCACAGGCGGTGCATGGAGTATGGCAAGCAGCTATGCATCGATGGATGCCAGCGGTGTAGTGACCGGGATGAGTGCCGGCACGGCATATGCCTACTATACCTACCCCTCTACCGGATGTTATGTGTCTGCTGCTGTTACTGTGAACCCGCTGCCAACCAGCATAACGGGATCACCAGATGTATGCGTGACCTTTAATGATGCTATGAGCAGCGGTCCCTTAGGCGGCACATGGAGCACAAGCGCGACAGGCAATGCATCGATCAATTCTTCCGGCATAGTGACCGGCATGAACCAGGGACCAGACACAGTGACCTACACGCTGGGCACCGGTTGTAAGGTTGACTTCCCGTTGACGGTGCACCCGCTGCCGGGCGCCATCCATGGCACACTATCTGTGTGTGAAGCAGGATCTACCACCACGCTGACGGATGACAGCACGGGCGGCACCTGGGGCATCAGCGACCCGACCAAGGCTTTGATAGACCCGATAACCGGCGTAGTGACCGGCGAAAGCGCAGGCACAGTTACGGTAACCTATACGTTCATCAGCACCGGTTGTTATGTAACCGCAACGCTGGTAGTGAACCCATTGCCTGCCGCCATTACCGGAGCCGATTCGGTATGTGTGGGTAGCACCGTCACCTTAGCGAGCAGTGGCGTGGGCACCTGGACATCGAGCGACGGCACACTGGCATCGGTGAGTGCGACGGGTGTAGTAACAGGGCATGACCAGGGACAACCGATCATTACTTATACCCTGGGCACAGGTTGCCTGCAGACCTTAAAAATGAATGTGCATGATCTGCCTGCACCCATTACCGGAACTACTGAAGTATGCGCCGGCCTGAGCGTGACGCTTGCTGATGACAGCACGGGTGGTTCATGGGCATCGAACAATGCAGGCGTAGCGTCGGTAGATGCTGCGACGGGTATTGTTACCGGCACCAGCACATCGGGCGTGGCTGTGAGCGCAACTATTACCTATACGCTGCCTACAGGGTGTATATCGACAACGAGTGTGCTGGTGAATCCACTGCCATCGTCCATTACAGGAGCGACAGCGGTTTGCTACGGTGCACAGACGACCTTCAGCGATGTGACCACACCGGGTACGTGGACCACACAGAATGGCACTATTGCCACCGTGACGAGCGGCGGCGTGGTGACCGGCAGTGGCGTAGGCACTACCAACATCACCTATACACTGCCAACTGGCTGCGTATCTGTGAAACCAATAACTGTGAACGCTCTGCCAGTGGGCATTGCGGGATCGAACCAGGTGTGCCTATATTCCTCAACCAGCCTGACGGACGGCACCAGCGGCGGCACATGGAGCAGCATCAACAGCGCTGTTGCCTCGGTAGTGGGCGGCGATGTTACCGGCAACACGCTTGACACGACCACCATCATTTACAGCCTGACAGCGACAGGGTGCTATACCACATTGCTGATGACCGTGAACCCGCTGCCACTGGCCATTACAGGCACCACCAGCGTGTGCCAGTATGCGACCACAACATTATCTGACGCATCGGGCACAGGCACCTGGAGCAGCAGCGACAATACAAAAGCTACGGTGAACAGCAGCGGCGTGGTGACCGGCGTGAACCCGGGCAGCGCCACCATTACCTTTACCCTGCCTACAGGCTGTTATGTAACTACTACCGTTACAATAAATGCATCGCCGGTGCCCATAACAGGCACAACCACTTTGTGCGTGGGCGCTACTTCAACACTCAGCGACTCGCCAACGGGCGGCACGTGGAGCATTGCGTCCGGCACTGCCGCGTCGATCAACACATCGGGTGTGGTTTCGGGTTTGAGCGCGGGTACGGCTATTGCAGATTATACGTTAGGCGGCTGCAGCGAAACGGCGACCATTACCGTGAATCCGTTGCCGGGTGCCAGCATCATGCCAATAGGCGACACATTGTTGTGCCCAGGCGAGTTTGTGGTGCTTGCAGCCAATACAGGCACGGGGCTCACGTACCAATGGTATAGCGGCGCCTCCATCATTACGGGAGCTACCGCATCTACCTATGTGGCCACAACGGGTGCCTTCTATAAAGTGAAAGTAACCAACAGCTTTACCTGCGTTTCGACATCGTCGCCAATGGATGTGACGGTGAACCCGGCGACGGCCACTGCTACAGCCCTGGGATCTACTTCCATATGCGGATTCAGCAGTGTGATACTGGATGCAAATACGGGCGCGGGCCTCAGCTATCAGTGGCTGAAGAATGGTGTGCCGGTACCGGGCGCTACCAGCAGCAACTATGCTGCACTGGGCACCAGCGGCGCTGCCAACTATAATGTAGTAGTGACCAATGCTGCGGGCTGCTCGGCGACTTCGACACCATCCATCAGCACATCGATATTACCAACACCATCTGACACACTGGTGTACTCTGGCGACACGACATTCTGCGCGGGAGGCAGCGTTACGCTTACGGCAGATGCATCGACCGGGCTTAGCTACCAATGGTACAATGGCACAACAGCCATCAGCGGAGCAACAACAAATACCTATACCGCAAGCACTACCGGCATCTACTCGGTGAATGTGACCAATAGTGTTCCGTGTACAGCATCGCCGTCGGTTGATGTGGTGGCCATAGCACTGCCGAGTGCAACCATTACACCAGTGGGTGCGAGTGTGTTCTGCGTGGGTGGCAGCGTGGTGCTGAATGTGCCCTCAGTGCCAACAAATACCTATCAATGGTACCAGGACGGATCTATGATAACAGGCGCGACCAATGCAGACTATACAACCACAACGGGAGGTACCTTCTCTGTAGTAGTCGATGCAATAACCGGCTGCTCTGACTCGACAGCACCTGGCTTTGCCGTGGGTGAGCTGACAACGCCTTATGTGACCCCGCTTACCGACACTGGCTTCTGCTGGGGCGGCGGTGCATTGCTGGGCCTTGGTTTGAGCACAGCGACAGGCGTTACCTTCCAGTGGCAGTTAAATGGCGTGAACATACCGGGCGCAACAGGCAGTACTTATACGGCTACGGCAACGGGGTATTACAGCGCGCTGGTGTCACTGCCAACCTGCGGGGCAACATCTTATTCCGAGCATGTGACCGAATACCCGCTGCCGAACCCGGTAGTTAGTTTTGACGGAGTGACCCTGAGCACACAGAACTATTTTACGAGCTACCAGTGGTACCGGAATATGTCGCCGATAGCGGGTGCTGTGGGCTCTAGCATCATACCTACAGACACAGGCAGCTATGAAGTGCGCGTTACAGACAGTAATGGCTGCCAGTCGGTATCGCCGGCCTACCCGCTGAGCGCGTCGCTGGCGGTGGGCAATGTGAAGGCGCAGACCATCAAGGTATATCCGAACCCGGCAACGAGCATAGTGCATATACAGAGCTCCGAGCCACTGCGTGCGGTTCTATTTACCGTGGATGGCCGCAGTGTGCTGCAACAGGATAACGTGCAGGACATTGACATATCGGGTCTGGCCAGCGGCGTTTACACACTTATGCTCTATGATAAAGAAGGCGTGATGGTGCAGGCCGATAAGCTGTTGAAGGAGTAACCTAAAATGATATTATTGCAAAAGGCTGGCATTTGCCGGCCTTTTTTGTTTGTGATGGACGCTTATAGAGAAAGTCATCAAAGTGGAAGCCAGAGGCTAATACTATGCGACCAATACAAGCCCATCGATATGCATGAAATGCTTTTTGTTCGCGGTATCAAGCGGAAGGCCATGCACAATTGCTGTTGCAGCAATAAAGAGGTCCGGCTTGTCGATGGTTTTTCTCTTCTTTTTCAATCGCTGAACAATCAGAGCTGCTTCACGTGCAACAGCACTATCGAAATTCAGAATAGTAAACCGGGCCATCATTTCATTCCAGAAAAGGGTGTGCAGCTCTGAAGCGCCAGTAATTATTTCAAACTCCGTAACGGTTGAGATAAAAATGTTGCTGTTTGCGTAGATATGGCTTAGTAAGCGGGAATTCTGTTTGTCGGTCTTCCGAAAGTAATCAATTAAAATTGTTGAGTCGATCATCAACGCTTTGTACGCCATGCTGCAATTTTTTCCCGGTTGGCCTCAATTAATTGGATATCAGCATCTGAATAGACAGGGCCTTTGAGTAACATCTCAATAAAACCGGCATGGTCATCCTGTACCTGGTTCGCCTGTTCCAGCTCCCTCTTCAACTTCGCCTTCTGAGAAGAGGTGAGTGTTCGAACAGCAGCTAAAAGCTGTGGGAATGGTATCTGAACTTTCAATTCCATATCAACAAAATTACGTTATTTTTTGCCATCTGCGCGACGTCAGTCAAAAGCAGAACATTATCGTCGAATTATTGGTTATGATACATTTACCGCTATAAATCCCCCTTGATTTTCACGACAATTCACCCCCTGTATTTTGGCCAGTGAAGTTCTTACCCCAATTTTGCAGCAACCAACTTACCATGAACAGGTCACTCGCATTTCTACCCGTTTTAGTACTTATTTCCATTACTGCTTTGGGGCAAACATCTGTAACCGGCACCGTTAATGCAGGCAGCAAGCCTGCAGCCGCCGCCAGCCTGTTCCTGTTCCGGGCAGGCGACAGCACATTGGTAAAAACGGACATCACCAACGATGACGGCACGTTTGACATTCCGCTGCCTGCTGCCGGCAACTATTTTATGCGGTGTACAACAGTGGGCTATGACATGTATTCCGGTGCAGCATTTAGTGTAGCCGATGGCGAGCACCATCGCCTGAACAGCATAACACTTGTATCGGCCAGCCAGCAACTTACGGATGTAACAATTGCCGCAAAGAAGCCAGTGATAGAAGCACAACCCGGCAAGCTGGTGTTCAACGTAGAAAACAGCGTGAATGCCACAGGCAGCAATGTGATGGAATTGCTGCAGAAAAGTCCGGGCATCATGGTAGATAACAATGATAACATCAGCATGAAGGGGAAGACAGGTGTGCGCATCTACATAGACGGCAAACTTTCCCAGCTTGATGTGAAAGACCTGGCAGCTTACCTGCGCACCATTAACAGCAACGACGTAGAAGCGATAGAAATGATCAGCATGCCGGGCGCGAAATATGATGCCAGCGGCAACGCGGGCATTGTGAACATCAGGCTGAAGAAGAACAAGAAATATGGCACCAATGGCAACGTGAGTGCAACATATGTACAGGGTATCTCCGGCAAGGAGAGTGTTTCATTGAACCTCAACTACCGCGACAAGAAGGTGAACGTGTTCGGCAATGTGAACGAACTGGTGGGCATGTATGAGAACGACCTGTACCTGAACCGCACACAAAACGACACGACCTATGATCTGCACAGCGCTAACCGCAACCATAACAAAGCGGTGAATGCCAAGGCGGGCGCAGATTTCTTTCTGGATAGCAGGAACACAGTGGGCGTGCTGCTAACCGGCAGCTACAACGACAACCTATGGACCAGCGCCAGCAATACCAACATTTATTATGCACCTACCGGGGCGTACGTGAAATACATGTATGCCAATAACAACACTCCCGGACACCGGCTGAATGACAACTTCAACCTTAACTACCGGTTTGTTGATACCAATGGGCGGGAAGTAAATGTGGACGCGGACTACGGGCAGTTTCGCGGCACGGGCAACAGCCTGCAGCCCAATTATTATTATGACCCTAACAACAACCCGATAGGCACGATCATCAACCGGAACATTACGCCCACTGACATTGATATTTATACATTAAAGGCCGATGCGGAGCAGAAGCTTGCCGGCGGAAAACTGGGCTATGGTGGCAAAGTGTCTTATGTGCACACCCGCAACAGCTCTGATTTTTACAGTGTGGTGAACAACCAGGATGTGATGCAGGCTGACCTGAGCAATGATTTTGATTATACTGAGCAAGTGAGTGCCGCCTATGGCAGTTACCAGTATGCCTTTAACCAGGCTGTGAACATGCAGGCAGGACTGCGCGTGGAAAACACAATGAGCAGCGGCATACTGACGCGTGCGGACGGGGTGAAGCAATCCGACGATTCGGTGAAGAAAAATTATACTGACCTGTTCCCGAGCGCATCCGTAAGCTGGAATGTAGATAAGAACAATGCGCTGACGCTGGCTTACAGCCGCCGGATAGACCGCCCTACTTACCAGGACCTGAACCCCTTTGAGCGCAAACTGGATGAACTATCTTATGAAAAGGGAAATGCCTTTCTGCGGCCCCAGTACACCAACAATATAGAGCTGACCCACACATTCAAGGGGGTGTTCAATACCAGCCTGGGATACAGCAGTGTGAAGGATTATGCCACGCAGGTGACCGACACGGTGGGCAATGCATCGTATGTGCAGCAGCGCAACCTTGCTACGCAAAACATTGTGACAGCAGGCATCAGCGCACCGTTGCCAATTCGCAAATGGTGGAACTGCTACCTGAATTTTTATTACAGCTACCAGATGTTTGACGGTTATATAGGCACAAATAAACTGAATACCAACATTGCGCTATATGGTGGCAACATGCAGCAGACCTTTACCTTGCCCAAGAACTACACCATTGAATTGAGCGGCTGGTATGACGGCCCGAGCCTATGGGGCGCCACATGGCTAACCAAATCGAACGGCGGGCTGGACGTCGGCTGCCAGAGGCAAATGATGGACAAACGCCTGACGGTGAAAATAAGTGCCACAGACATTTTGTTTACTGCGCCCTGGTATGCGCACAACAATTTTGGCGGATTGAAAATAGATGGCCATGGCAACTGGGAGAGCCGCACATTGCGGTTTAGCCTGACATACCGCTTTGGCAGCTCGGAGATAAATAGCGCGCGCCAGCGAAAGACCGGGATGGATTCGGAGCAGGGAAGGATAAAAGGGTAATGGCGAAATGGCTCAATGACTTAATGGCTCAATTTATTGATGCAATAATAGAAAGGTTGCTTCGTTCCAAGCTACGCAATGGCCTTGCAATGACTCGATTTTTATTGTGAATTTTGGGTTGCGCGCAATGGCATGAACGTGAACTACTCTATTCTAAATACCGGGTAGCGGAGGTAGGGAGGTTCGAGGTAGGGAGAGTGGCGATAGACGAAATCGAGCTGGGCAGATGCGCTGTGGGCGAACGAGGTGTCTGCCGCACGTTTATCTTCCAGCATTTTGCGAAGACCGGCATCTTTCTTAAGCAGATCGGCAGCTACGTCTTCGAACACATAATCGCTGTAGTATTCCTTTTCCTGCAGGATGCCATCAAAGAAGCCCCATGCAAAGAATGCATCGGGAGCTGTGGGCTCCAGCGTTTCGACGAGGTAGCGTTTAGCTGGCTGGTTGAGCCTGATGATGTAATCGCCCTTCTGAAAATGAATGGCCTGGTGCATAGCAGTAACCTGAACGTTCTTGTGCAGGTAATGTTTCTCGTATGGACGTGACGAGGTCTCGTAGTTGTCGATATGGTATGCGGTGACGCTGATGATCGAATCGTGCTTTAGCTGCTCCATGGATACGCCGTTCTGGCTGAGCCGTGCAATGACGTTTTTCCAGGTGCAGGGGATGACGTATGCCCGGGGTGCAGTTGCCATGCGGGACGCTTTAAAATGATCGTAAAAAGAAACTTTTTTTGAGAATGGCTTGCTGTGGTCGTAGTATAGCCGGGGCAGGCCAGATACTTCACTTTTTTTATACCCTGGTTCATAGCCTTTGAAAGTGATGATGTCCTTCTGTGTAGTGTCGGCAGACCAGTCGAGCGGGAAGGTGGTCTGGCTTTCAGTTGCCAGCATATCCTGGCTGCGCACGTCTTTGATCTGGCTGGCATGGTCGCCGGCCTCACTGATGATGCACTGCATCAAGGCATAGGTTGCTGTTACCCTGTCTTTGAAGGGCTTGAGCATATGTGTTTCCGGCACGTAGGCGATGGTTTGGAACAAGGCTGCATAGCCGCTGGAGAAACGCGGCGGTTCATAAAATTCTGTCCAGCCGTTGACAGGTGTGTTGTCGAAGTCGTTGACGTAGGGCACCATATCGTAGCCCGCCTTCTTCATGTCTTTATAGAGCGATGGGGTAAATGTATCGTACATGAAAGCGCCTGTTTTACCGCCGAGCTTATCGTGCTGTGTGGCCAGCAGGGTCATGATATGCTGGTAATCGGCGCCGTCGCTCACATGGTTGTCGACGAAGATATCGGGGTCGATCCTGGTGAAGAGTTTTTCCAGGGTACTTGTCTCTGCGGCATCGCATTTGATGAAATCGCGGTTGAGGTCGAGGTTTTGTGCGTTGCCGCGAAAGCCATATTCTTCGGGGCCGTTCTGGTTGGCGCGGCTGGTGGCGCCGCGATTTTTCGCACCACCTACGTTGTACACCGGTATGACCGCGAGCACAACATTGGTGGGCACCTGCATTTTGCCAAGGGCAGCATCGCGCAGCAGCATCATGCTGGCGTCAATGCCATCGGGTTCGCCGGGGTGAATGCCGTTGTTGATGAGGATGACCACCCGTTGTTCGCGTTGCCAGTGGGCGGGGTTGAAATCGCCATCGGGGCTGAAATAAACTACGTGCAGACTGTTGCCGCCGTCGGCGGGGCCTATGCGCTGCATCTGAATGACACTATAAGCGCTATCTAGCTGCTTGTAAAACCTGATCGCCTGGCCGTATGTGGCAGAGCGAAGGCCACCGGAACGTTCGAATGGCGTTTGGAGACCCTCATCCCCGGCCCGGGCACTAAGACAGGCAAACAAACCAATAGCAACAACAGCCGGCAATAGTTTTTTCATTGAAGCACTTTTTACTGTAGCAATGTTACAGTATTTTTAACAGGAAGGAAGGCGGCTGTAAAGGTTAAACCGGCGTTAAACCATATTTTAATATGTTTGCCCGGCATGGCTGGAACCCTACTTTTGCGCAGGGATGAAGAAAATATTTCCGCTTATTGTTGTTCTGATCTCGTTGTCTGTGATCGGCATACTGTTCATACAGATGTCGTGGATCAACAATGCCATCAAGCTGAAGCACGAAGAGTTTCAGCGTGGGGTGGAAACGGCGCTGAGCCAGGCACGCAAAAGCATACAGAGCAGCTTCCTGTATAAGAGCCATTCGTTCTTTCCGAATGAAGAATCTTCTCAGAGCTACCTGAAGTATAATTTTACCGTACAAAATAATTTCACGCGGGACGAGCTGAAGTCTATCATAGACAGCAACCTGAAACAAAACAGGGTGAAGGAACCCTTCGAATTCTGTATCACCGATTTCTTCAAGAACATTGTTTTTGAGAGCGACGGGTTCCGGGTGACGGATCTGCACAATGCGCTGTCCCGGGAACTGAGCCCGAAGGATTCGTATAGCTCGCAGGAGACGCTGTACCTGATCATTTCGGAAGATAAGAACCAGATCATCAGGGAGATGGCCTGGATGATCGTGGCATCGGTAGTTTTCACCACCATCATCATACTGGCCTTTGCTGTTACGGTGCGCACCCTCTTCAACCAGAAAAAGCTGTCGGAGATCAAGTCGGATTTCATCAATAACATGACCCATGAGCTGAAGACGCCACTGGCTACCATTTCGCTGGCAATAGATGCGCTGACCAACGAGCGCGTGATACATGATACCAGCAAGATCAGGATATACAGCGAAATGATCAAGGAAGAGAACAAGCGCATGAACAAGCAGGTGGAGAAAATATTGCAGGCGGCAAGGCTGGAGAAAGAAGAGATAAAACTGAACCTGCAACAAATGGATGCGCATGCCGTGATATCGAAAGTAGTGGACAACCTGACGTTGCAGATACAGGAGAAGAGCGGCACCTTCAGGTTGAAGCTGGACGCGCCGAACCATACCATACAAGCCGATGAGGTACACTTTTCGAACATCATCTTCAACCTGCTGGACAATGCGATGAAATATGCCACCAATGCCCCTTACATAGAAGTAAGTACCCTGAATGTGAAAAACGGCATGCTGGCCATCCGCATAAAGGACAATGGCATTGGTATGGACCGCGAGACACAGGCGCGGATATTTGAAAAATTTTACCGGGCGCATACGGGCAACCTGCATAATGTAAAAGGATTCGGGCTGGGGCTGAGCTATGTGAAAGCCATAGTGGAAGCCCATGACGGAACGATAAGGGTAGAAAGTACGCCTGGCAAGGGCAGTACCTTCACCATCCAGATGCCGGTAGAGTAAATTGTTCATTAATACCTTGCGGAGCTGCTGAATGCAGCCATTATTTAGTGAGAAAGAGCGAACTTTGGCCCGCGCAAAAGGAGCGCCGATAGCGAAATGCTAAGGTTTTTTTACCAATTTGCAGTTAAACAGCATCTATGATCGTTTACGGAGCCAGCGGACACGGCAAAGTGATAATAGAAATACTGGAAAGTAATGATGTGCAAGGCATCCGGATATGGGATGATGCCGACAAACCGCCTATGTGGCAGTACCCGGTAGAAAAACCTGCCCCTGAGACTGCGGCCAATGAGGAAGCGGTGATCAGTATTGGTGTG
>Ga0316218_1002397_pt1 | contig 17381 bp, 14 predicted proteins | sample TBH18003metaG_FD_203634 | JGI IMG/M metagenome (GOLD analysis project Ga0316218, IMG submission 203634) | Freshwater microbial communities from Trout Bog Lake, Wisconsin, USA - TBH18003 | ecosystem: Environmental > Aquatic > Freshwater > Lake > Hypolimnion/Profundal zone | place: USA: Wisconsin...
GCGGGTGCCGCCACCTGCTGTTCGGGCATGGGGAACATCCGCTGTCCTTCGGCGCAATCGCCGCCTTCCTCACGGCCCACGGCCTCGCCCTGATCGGCCTTGATGTCGCGGCGCCGGTGCTGGCGGCCTATCGCGCCCGTTTTCCGCAGGACCCCACAGCCACCGATCTCGACAATTGGGCCTCATTCGAGCAAGAAAACCCCGACACCTTCGCCGCGATGATCCAGTTCTGGATCCAGAAGCGCGGCTGAAGCGGAAGGGAACGGACATGGCCGCGTCGGACTGGGAGCGCACCTATGAGGAAGCGCGCCGCCTGCATCAGGCGGGACGGCTGGATGACGCCCTGCCGCTTTACCAGCATGTGATCGCGGGCAATCCCGGCCATGGCGGCGCCATGCACATGCTGGGTCTGCTCGCCTACCAGATCGGGCGCACCGACACGGCGGTCGACCTGCTGGGCCAGGCGGCGGTGCTTGAACCGCTGGTCGGCGCGGTGCATTCCAATCTCGGCCTGGCGCTGATGGCACGCGGCCGCCGCAAGGAAGCGGAAGCCAGTTTCCGCCGCGCCCTGGTGATGTCGAAGCAGCCGGAAACCCATGCCAGCCTGGGGCAGCTGCTGCTGGAACAAGGCCGGCTGGAAGAAGCGCTCAGCAGCTTCCGCGCCGCGACCGAACGCAATCCCGCCCTGGCCGCTGCGCAGTCCGGGTTGGGCGAGACCTTGTGGAAGCTGGGCCGCACCGCCGAGGCGCAAGCCGCCTATGACAAGGCGGTCCAGCTTGAGCCTGCCGCCGACACGCTGGCCAACCATGCCATGCTGGCCCTCGCGGCCGGCAACGCCAGCGGCGCGCTGGCGGGAATCCGCCAAGCCTTGGCGGTGGAAGAGACGCCGCGGACGAAACTGATCTTCGTCTCCATCCTGCGCCTGCTGCGCTGGGACCGTGACGATCCGGAAATCCGCGCCCTGCTGGCGCGGGCGCTGGACGAAGGCTGGTGCCGGCCCGCCATCCTGCTGCCGGCGGCGGCGGATCTGGTCCAGCACCGTCTGGAGGAAGGCGGGCGCCCCGAAAGCGACGACCTGTTGCAGCGGATGCTGGTGGCGGCGCCCAACATCGACATCACGCTGGAACGGATGCTGACGCAGATGCGGCGCCAATTGCTGGCCCAGCCGGCAAACCGCGATCTCGCCTTCACCGCCGCGCTGGCGCAGCAATGCTTCATTAACGAATATGTCTTCGCCGAGGAAGACGGCGAGCGCGCCCGCGCCGAATTGATGGCGGAGGAGATCGAGGCGGCGCTGGCGGCCGACGATATCGTGTCGGCCATGATGCTGCTGGCGGTGGCCTGCTATCGTCCACTTTCCACCCTCAAGCACGCCGAGCGGTTGCTGACGCGCCCGTGGCCCGAGCCGCTGGAAGCGGTGCTGCGCCAACAGATTGCCGAACCGGCGGAGGAAAGACAGCTGGCGGAACAGTTGCCGGTGCTGACGCCCATCGGCGATGGCGGCGTCGGCGACGCGGTACGGGCACAGTATGAGGAAAACCCTTATCCCCGCTGGGTGCGGATGGAGACCGGCGCGATGCCGATCACCTTGGCCGCCGACTTGAGCAGGCGCTTCCCTGCCTTCGAGGCCGCCAAACTGCCGCTGGCGCCGGATATGCTGTTCGCCGGCTGCGGCACCGGCCGCTTTGCCCTGGAACTGTCGCAGCGCCATCCCGCCACCAGCCGCTTGGCCATCGACCTTTCCCGCGCCAGCCTTGCCTATGCGTCGCGCAAGGCGGCGGAGGCGGGCGTCACGGTCAATTTCGCCCAGGCCGACATTCTGCGCCTGCCGGAAACCAAGAAGCGCTTCTCCTTCATCGAAAGCAGCGGCGTGCTGCATCACATGGCCGACCCCTTCGCCGGCTGGAAAGCGCTGGCAGCCTGCCTAATCGCGGGTGGCGTGATGCGGGTGTCGCTCTACAGCGAAGTGGCGCGCCGGCCGGTCGCGGATGTGCGGGACTGGCTTGCCGCGAACGGCTTCGCCCCCACGGCGGACGGCATCCGCGCCGCCCGCCAGCGTCTGATCGCCAAACGGCCCGACGACGCCAAGCCATTCCTGAACACGGCGGATTTCTACAACGTCAGCAGCTGCCGTGACCTGCTCTTCCATGCCCAGGAGCATTGCCTGTCGCCGCAGCAGATCGGCGAATTCCTCGCCGGGAACGGCCTCACCTTCCTGGGCTTCGAAGTGGGAGAAGATGTGCTGGGCGCCTATCGCCTCCGCTTCCCCGGCGATCCTGCCGCCGTCAATCTGGACAATTGGGCCGCATTCGAAGCCGAGCACACCGCTTTGTTCGGCAGCATGTACCAGTTCTGGGTGCAGAAGCCGTAAGGCCATCCCGAAACGGGACAGAGGCGGTATGCAACGAAGCGGGCCGCCGCCCATTTGCCTGCTGCAAGCCCGGCATCGGGCTTGCAATGGAGCAGGCATGATGTTCCAGCGCGAACCAGTTCAGCTTCCGCCGACGGCGGAGAGACGGCCCAAGAGCCGCCGACGCGCCCTGTTGGGCGGAATGGTGGTTCACAGCCAGGGCCGCTTCTCGTTCCCCGTCACCATCCGCAATATTTCGGAAGATGGCGCCCGCATCGCCTTCAAGAAAGTGCAGATGATGCCGTCGGACTTCTATCTGATCGATACTTGGGCCGGTCAGGGCCACCGCGCCCGCATCGCGTGGGTCACGGCGGCCGAGGCGGGCGTCTCCCTCTCTCAGTCCTTCGACATGAACGCCATCACCGATCCGGCGCAGGCCTATCTGGCGCGGCTGTGGAAACAGCGGGTCGTCTAATTCGACAAGCCTGATGCCAATGCCGCGTCGAGATTCTTTGCGGCGTTCAAGGACTCATAATAGTTGAGGGGATGCGCCGGGGCCTTTTCGCCCTTGGGATACGGCATCTTCGCGAAGCTCTGGAAATAGGCCAGGCAAGCGTCGCGCCACCATTGCGCCTCGGCCTGCTGGATGGCGAGGTAGCGGGCGGTGAGCGCGAAGCGTTCGGGATCGACCTTGCCCTTCACGCCATTCCATTGCGCGCGCATCTTCTTCACCGCATCGACGCCGCCGGTATAGCGCACCACCAGTTCGTCCCACAGCGTGCGGCCGGTCGAGAGTTTCTCGCCCCAGCCGACATGATGGAACCAGAGCAGATACTCCAGGTTCGATTTGTCGGCGAACTTCGCCGCCGCCTGCGGGAAATATTGTTCCAGCGCGTTGCTGCCGCTGGCAGTGCGGTCATAGCCCAGCCCCGCCGCGTCGGCATGATGGTAATAGGGCGCCTTCCAGTCGGGGCGGTCGCCGATATCGTCCCAGGGCGCGGGGCCATAATGGCTGCCATGACCCATGATCAGGTTGAGGCCCAGCGGCGTCATGTAGTCCACCACCGCCTCGCGCGAGGCCATCATCATCGCAACCGAGGTCTGCACGAGCTTCGGATCGTTGCCGAAGGTCTGACGCGTCCATTCCTCCGCCACATCGCGCGCCGACAGTTCCGGGTTCCACGCCATGCGGCCAAAGACATACCAGTTGGCCTGGTTGAAGATCGAGCCGGACCAGTTGGGATCGGTGCCAATGTTGGAAACACCGGCCATGCCGGTCAGCGTGTTGCCGAACAATTCGCCATCGATCACCTTTGCCACGGTCGAGCCAGGGCCCTTGGCATAGGTGTCGGCCTTCAGCGTCTCTTCATAAAGCGGGCCGAGATAGGCCAGGTGGGTGGCGAAACCGAGATATTCCTTGGTGATCTGCACTTCCAGCATGGCGTCGGTCTTGGGGATGGCGCCGAACAGCGGGCTGAAGGGCTCGCGCGGCTGGAAGTCCAGCGGGCCGTTCTTGATCTGCACCAGAACATTGGCGTCGAACTTGCCGTCCAGCGGGACGAATTCCTTGTAGGCCTGCATGGCGCGGTCCTGCGCGTTATCGGGCGAATAGACGAAGGCCCGCCAGATCACCACGCCGCCATGCGGCTGCAGCGCACGCGCCATCACATTGGCGCCTTCGGCCTGGGTACGGCCATAATCCTGCGGCCCGGGCATGCCTTCCGAATTGGCCTTCACCAGGAAGCCGCCGAAATCCGGAATAGCCTTGTAGATCGTCTCCGCTTCCTGTTTCCACCAGGCAATGACGCCCGGATCGCGCGGATCGGCGGTCTTGAGGCCGCCGATCTGAATCGGCGCACTGGACAGCACCGAAAGATAGACCTTGATGCCGTAAGGCCGGAAAACGCCCGCCAGCGCCGCCACCTTCGCCAGATAGGCGGGCTGGTAGATGCGCAGGTCGGCATTCACATTGTTCAGCACCGTGCCGTTGATGCCGATGGAGGCGTTGGCACGGGCATAATCGGTATAGCGCTTGTCCAGCGCGGGCAGTTGCGACCAGTTCCACAACGACAGGCCGGAATAGCTGCGCTCCGAGGTGCGGTTGAGATTGTCCCAGTGGTTGAGCAGGCGCAGCTTGCTCTTGGGCGCATCGGTGATGGCGAGGCCGGCCAGGGACTGGCCCGTCTGCAGCAGGCGCAGATAGGCAAAAACACCATGCAGCACGCCGACATCGCTGTTGCCCGCGATGACCGTGACCTTGTGGCCTTCCGCCATGACGCTGCGGATCGCATAGCCTTCGTCGCCGGCAGCGGCGAGGTCCAGTTTCAGCGCATTGATGCGCGGCGCGGACCGGGGCGTGCCGAACAGGACATCGCCATCCCGGAACGCGACAACATCGCCGCCACCCAGCATGTCCTGCGGGCGGCCAAGCAGGCCGGACAGACCGCGCGACAATTCATCCCCCGCCGCCGTCAGCGTGGCGGATGTGCGATTTGGGGTAATGACATGTGCGTTCACGGCGCGATAAGGCCCGAGAAAGCGCGCTTCGACCTTGCCGTAACGCAGCCACAGGTCGTAGCCATCCTCGGCCAATGCCAGGGAGGGAACAAGGGATGGCATGGCCAGCAGGCAGAGCAGCGCCAACAGAATTCTGCGAAAGAGCCTCATGTCCGGTCCCGGATGGTTTTCATGGCCTGGCCGCAAGCCTATCGCCTTCCGCCCTTGGGTCAATTGCCGTACCGGGTGATATCGCTATCAAGCCTTGTCCGGCGGGCTTCGGACGCGTTGCCGCTCTGCCCTCGCTTCCCTTGACAGGCCGGGACCCGGCACGGATGCTGCGGCCAACTCTCAAAAACAGCCGGAAAGGTGGGCATCCGTAAATGCCATCTGCGATTTACCCCAGCCTGAAAGACCGCCATGTCGTCATCACCGGCGGCGCTTCGGGCATCGGCGAAGGGCTGGTGACGGCGTTCGCGCGCCAGGGCGCCCGTGTCAGCTTCTGCGATATCCTGCAAGCCGAAGCCGGGGCGCTGCAGGACCGGCTGGCGGACACGGCGCACAAGCCGGCTTTCGCGGCCGTCGATGTCACCGATCTGGCGGCGCTGCAGGCCTGGCTGGCCGCCATCGGTCCGGTCGATGTGCTGGTGAACAATGCCGGCAATGACGACCGCCACACGCTGGACGAACTGACGCCCGCCTATTGGGACGACCGCTTCGCCATCAACCTGCGCCACATGCTGTTCGCGGTGCAGGCGGTAGCGCCCGGCATGAAAGCGAAGGGTGGCGGCGCCATCATCAATTTCGGTTCCATCTCCTGGCATCTCGGCCTCAAGGGCCTGCTGCTTTACGAAACCGCCAAGGCCGGCATCGAAGGCATGACCAAGGCGCTGGCGCGCGAACTGGGTGGCGACAACATCCGTGTCACCTGCGTCGTGCCGGGCAATGTCCGCACCCCGCGCCAGTTGAAATGGTACACGCCGGAAGGCGAGAAGGAGATCGTGGACGCGCAAGCGCTGAAGGGCCGGCTGGTGCCCGAAGACGTGGCGGCGCTGGTGCTGTTCCTGGCCTCCGACGATGCCCGCCTCTGCACGGGTCACGAATACTGGATCGATGCGGGCTGGGGCTGAGATGACACCCACCTGCATCTGGCCGCTGGCCGCCAAGCTGGGCGAAGGCCCCCTGTGGTGGCAGGACGCGGTCTGGTTCACCGACATCAAGAGTGCGCGCATCCACCGCTTCGATCCCGTAACCCGCGTCGGCAATGCCTGGGATGCGCCAGCCGAGCCGGGCTTTCTGGCGCCGATGACCGACGGCACCTTCATCGCCGGCCTGAAGACCGGCCTGCACCGCTTCGTGCCGGAAGCCGGCGGCTTCAGCCGCATGGCCGAAGTGGAGCCGCAGCTTCCGGGCAACCGCCTCAATGACGGCGCCGTGGATGCGGCGGGGCGGCTGTGGTTCGGCTCGATGGATGACGAGGAAGTGGCGCAGCGCGGCGCGCTCTATTGCTTCGCGCGCGGTGTGCTGGCCCAGGCCGATCCCGGCTATCTCATCACCAACGGCCCGGCCTTCAGCCCGGACGGCACCCGCCTCTACCACACCGACACGCTGAAGAAGGAAATCTATGTTTTCGATCTGGCGTCCGATGGCAGCCTGAGCAACAAGCGCATCTTCGCGCGGATCGAAGACGGCGCGGGCTATCCCGACGGGCCCGTGGTGGATTCGGAAGGTTGCCTGTGGACCGGCCTGTTCGCGGGTTGGGCGATCCGGCGCTACGCGCCCGACGGCACGTTGCTGCAAACGGTTGAGATGCCGGTGGCCAATGTCACCAAGGTGGCGTTCGGGGGCCCCGACCTCTGCGATGTCTATGTCACCACGGCCTGGAAGGGCCTGGATGATGCAGCGCGAAAAGCGCAGCCCCTGGCGGGCGGCCTGTTCCATTTCCGCAGTGCGGTACCCGGACAGAAGCAGCACGCCTATAAGGCCTGAGGGTTGCACCCTGATACCGCTACCACTAGGCTGACATCGCACCAGAACCGGTAACCTGAACAACCGGACGGACACGGGAAACAGCCAAAACAAATTCATGGGTGGGGGAGCACGTAATGGCTGAGGCCAAAACCAATCCAAGTCTTGTCATCGGCCTCGCCTTCATCGCCTCGCTGGGTGGCCTGCTGTTCGGCTACGACACCGCCGTGATCTCCGGCGCCGTGTCGGCCATCGACCACAATTTCATCGTGCCCAGAGGATTGCCGGAAGCGGCGCGCGACTCGCTGTCGGGCTGGGCGGTGTCGTCGGCGCTGCTGGGCTGCGTCATCGGGGCAGGCGTTGGCGGCCCCATCTCCAACGCGCTGGGCCGCAAGGGCGGTCTGATGGTGGCGGCGCTGATGTTCCTGCTGGGCTCGCTGGGTTCGGCGGTGCCGGAAATCGGCCTTGGACCCATTGGCGGCATGGGCCCCGCGGCCCTGACGCCCTTCATCATCTATCGCATCCTGGGCGGCATCGGCGTCGGCCTCGCCTCCATGCTGGCGCCACTCTACATCGCCGAGATCTCGCCGCCCGCCGACCGTGGCCGCATGGTGACGCTGCAGCAGATCGCTATCGTGGTGGGCATTACCCTGGTCTATTTCGTCAACTGGGCCATCGCTTCGCAGGGCGACGAGAGCTGGGGCCTGTCGGTCGGCTGGCGCTGGATGCTGGCTTCCGAAGCCCTGCCCGCGCTGCTGTTCTTCTTCCTGCTGCTGTTCGTGCCCGACAGTCCGCGCTGGTACATGCTCAAGGGCCAGAAGGACAAGGCGCTGGCGGTCCTGCGCCGCCTCACCGACGAAGCCACCGCCCGCCTCACGCTGGCGGAAATCGAGGCGACGCTGGTGGAGCGCACCCGCCCGCTCTTCTCCTTCGGCAGCAAGGTCATCATGATCGGCATCCTGCTGTCGGTGTTCCAGCAATTCATCGGTATCAATGCCGTGCTCTATTACGGGCCGCAGATGTTCCAGAATGCCGGCTTCAGCGCCAATGTCGCGCTGCTGCAGACCGTGGTGGTGGGCATCGCCCTGCTGATCTTCACGCTGGTGGCACTGGTGACGGTGGACCGCTGGGGCCGCAAGCCGCTGCTGATCCTGGGCGGCCTGATCCAGGCGGTGGCGATGTTCGCGCTGGGCATCCAGTTCGCGATCCATGCCACCAATGCCGGGCCGCTGATCGCCGCTGTCGCCTATATCGCCGGCTTCTCATTGTCCTGGGGGCCGGTGACCTGGGTCATGCTGGCGGAAATCTTCCCCAACTCGATCAAGGGCAAGGCCATGGCCATCGCCGTGGCGGCGCAATGGATCGCCAACCTCTTCATCTCCTGGTCGTTCAAGATCCTGGACGGCTCCTCCGCGCTCAACGCCATCGCCAACCACGCCATCGCCTACTGGATCTATGGCGTGATGAGCCTGCTGGCAGCGCTGTTCGTCTGGCGCTTCGTGCCGGAAACAACGCGCCACAGTCTGGAGGCGATAGAAGGGTTCTGGAAGAAACGCGACGCCTGAAACCATTCCGTCCAATACGCTGAGGTTCCCATGCGCAATCGCCTTGCCATTTCCCTCCTTGCCTTGCTGGCGACGCCACTGGCCGTCTCGGCGCAACCCGGCACCCTGCCGGCGGTGACGCTGACGCCGCCGCCGAATGCCCCATGGTACGACACGGCCCTGCCGGTGGAGCAGCGCGCGGCGGCCCTGGTGTCGCAAATGACGCTGGAGGAAAAGGCCTCGCAGCTCGTCAATCGCGCCAACGCCATCCCACGCCTGGGCGTGCCCGCCTACAATTGGTGGAGCGAGGCGCTGCACGGCGCCGTGATCCGTAGCCATGCCACGGTCTTCCCCGAGCCTGTGGGCCTCGCAGCGACCTTCGACCCTGCCCTGGTGCATGAGATGGGCACCGTGATCTCCACCGAGGCGCGGGTCGAATACAATATGGAACTGCGCCAGAACCAGTATGCCGGCCTGGATTTCTGGTCGCCCAACATCAACATCTTTCGCGATCCGCGCTGGGGCCGCGGCCAGGAAACCTATGGCGAGGATCCGTTCCTCACCGCGCAATACGGCGTTGCGTTCGTCACCGGCCTGCAAGGCGACGATCCCGCCCATCTGAAGGTGATCGCCACGCCCAAGCATTTCGCGGTCCATTCGGGGCCCGAGCAGACCCGCCATGCCGCCGACGTGACCGTGAGCCGGCATGACCAGGAAGACACCTACCTGCCCGCCTTCCGCGCCGCCATCGTCGACGGCAAGGCGCAATCGGCGATGTGCGCTTACAACCGGATCAACGGCCAGCCGGCCTGCGCCAGCGACTTCCTGCTGACCGACACCTTGCGCAACGCCTGGAATTTCAAGGGCTATGTCACCTCGGATTGCGGCGCCATCCGCGACATCCATGAAGGCCATCATTTCACCGACAGCCTGGCGGGCGCCGCAGCGGTATCGTTGAAGCATGGCGTCGATACCGACTGCGCCGATTTCGGCGAAGGCCCGGTGGCGGCCTCCAAGGCCTATGGCGATGCGGTGACGCAAGGGCTGGTGCCGCAAGCCGTGATGGACACATCGCTCAAGCGGCTGTTCACCGCCCGCATAAATCTGGGCATGTTCGACCCGCCCGCGCAATCGCCCTGGGCCAAGCTGCCGGACAGCGAACTGGATTCGGAGGCTCATCGGGCCTTGGCCCGCCGCGCGGCGCGCGAAAGCATGGTTCTGCTGAAGAACAACGGCATGCTGCCGCTGCGGCAAACGGTGAAGCACATCCTGGTGGTGGGCCCGCTGGCCGACCAGGTGCCGGTGCTGCTGGGCAACTATAACAACCAGCCCAGCCGCGCCGTGACGGCGCTGGACGGCATCAAGGCCGCCTTCCCCAAGGCCCTGGTCACCTATGTGCCCGGCACCAATTTCCTGCGCACCGCCGATGCCGTCCCCACCACGGCGCTGAAGACGCCAGAGGGCCAGCCCGGCGTGAAGGCGGAGTATTTTGCGGCCGAGGACCTGAGCGGCGCGCCGTCCGTGACCAGGACCTATCCGGCGCTCGACTTCGCCTTCCGCGGACCTGGCGCCACGCCGGATGCGCCCGGCGCCCGTTCGGCCCGCTTCACCGGCACGCTGACGCCCGACGAAAGCGGCAGCTACGAGATCGGCCTGGCGTCTCCCAACACCAGGCTGTGGCTGGACGGCAAGCTGGTCGTTGACAACAATGTCAGCCAGGACACCCAGCGCGGCCCCAAGACAGTGGAGATGCCGCTTGAGAAGGGTCACGCCTACGCCCTGCGCCTGGAGCAGACACCCAGCCGCGGCACACCGGTACGCCTGACCTGGCGTCGTGTCGTTGCCGATCCCAAGGCCGCCGCCGTGGCTGCAGCGCGCAAAGCAGATGTGGTGATCGCGGTGGTGGGCATCACCTCCCAGCTTGAAGGCGAGGAGATGAACGTCAACCTGCCCGGCTTCAAGGGCGGCGACCGCACCAGCCTGGACCTGCCGGCGGAAGAACAGGGGCTGCTGGAAGCGGTCAAGAAGACCGGCAAGAAACTCGCGGTGGTGCTGATGAACGGCTCGGCTCTGTCGGTGAACTGGGCGGCGAAGAATGCCGACGCCATTGTCGACGCTTGGTATCCCGGCGAAGAAGGTGGCACCGCCATCGGTCAGACGCTGAACGGCGACAACAATCCCGCCGGACGGTTGCCGGTGACGTTTTACAAAAGCGTCACCGACCTTCCCGCCTTCGAAGACTACAGCATGGCCAACCGCACCTATCGCTACTTCAGGGGTGCGCCGCTTTATGCTTTCGGCCATGGCCTGTCCTACACCAGCTTCACCTATAGCGGCCTGAAACTGTCTTCGGCATCGCTGGCGGCGGGAAGCAATCTGGGCGTCGATGTCACGGTGAAGAACAGCGGCAGGCTGGGCGGTGACGAGGTGGCGCAGCTTTATCTCAGCTTCCCGCAAGCCCCCGGCATGCCCATCCGCGCCCTGCGCGGCTTCCAGCGGGTGACGCTGAACGCGGGCGAAAGCCGCACCCTGCATTTCGACCTCACGCCCCGCGATCTTTCCAGCGTCACGGCAGCAGGCGCGCGCATCGTGGCAAGCGGGGCCTATCGTCTGGCGGTGGGCGGCGGCCAGCCGGGCACCGGCGTTGGCGTGGCGGCCACCGGCTTCACCGTCACCGGACAGGCCGCATTGCCGCAGTAAATCAGCGCCGCTTGCGGGACCGGCACGGGCGGTGCTTCAATGCTCAGACAATTGCACCACCCGCGAGTCGCGGGGCGAGAAACAGCGAGTGGAGGAATGACAGATGTGGACTTCGGCGAAGATCGCCTGCGCCCTGGTGGCGGCGGGCGCGGGCATGAGCGTTCACATGGCTGACGCGGCGGACGCCAAGCGCGCGCCCTTCGGCAAGATGGCCGATGGCAGCGCCGTGGAAGCGGTGACGCTTTCCAACGCCAAGGGCACATCCATCAAGTTGATGACCCAGGGCGCCACCATCGTTTCGGTGATGCTGCCCGACCGCAACGGCAAGCTGGATGATGTGGCACTGGGCTTCGACACGGCGGCGGAATATCTGGCCAAGCCGTCCTATTTCGGCGCTTCCATCGGCCGCTATGCCAACCGCATCGCGAAAGGCAAGTTCACCCTCGACGGCAAGGTCTACACCCTGGCGGCGCAGAATAACGGCCAGGCGCTGCATGGCGGCCTGAAGGGATTCGACAAGCGGATGTGGAAGATCGACAGCGTCACCAGCGGCCCCACCGCCAGCGTTACCATGAGCTATACCAGCCCCGACGGCGAGGAAGGCTATCCCGGCACACTGAAGGCGACGGTGACATACAGCCTGAACGACAATAACGAGTTCACCCTCACCTACGGCGCCACCACCGACAAGCCGACCATCGTCAACCTCACCAACCACAATTTCTGGAACATCGCCGGCCTGAACAGCGGCCGCAGCGTCGAAGGCCAGATGCTCACCATCCATGCGGCGCGCTTCACGCCCATCGACAAGGTTTCGATTCCCACCGGGCAACTGGCGGCAGTGGACGGCACGCCCTTCGATTTCCGCAAACCGGCACTCATCGGCCCGCGCGTGCGCGACGGCAAGAATCCGCAAGTGGTGATCGGGCGCGGCATCGATCACAATTACGTCATCGACGGCACGGCGGGGACGATGCGCCCGGCGGTGACGGTGGCCGATCCCGTCTCCGGCCGGGTGATGGAGCTGTCGGTCGAAGCCCCTGGCGTGCAGGTCTATACCGGCAACTTCCTGGACGGCACTGTTACCGGCAAGGGCCATGTCTATCGCATGACCGACGCCATCGCGCTGGAACCGCAAGTCTTCCCGGACACGCCCAACCATCCGGCCTTCGGTTCGGCGCGGCTCAATCCGGGCCAGACTTACAAAAACACCTTCGTCTACAAATTCTCTGTGGCGAAATAGTCTACTCGTTTGTCATGGCCTGCGGATGCGGGCCACCCAGGTGTCGCAGCGTTCCCTGCTTACAGGGTGCGCGCTTCATCCGGATTGCCCACACTCCGGTGGGCCATGACAATGAGGCTGGCTAGCCGAACGGCCCGATCACCGTGCGCCGTCCCAGCAGGAAAGCGTCCGCCACGGCGGCGAAGGGCGTGAAGTCGACATCCGACTGCCGCGCCTTCAGCAGCGCCGCGAAGCGGGCATAGAGCGCGGTATATTCCGGCACCGTGCCGACATCGACAGGCTTGCCGTCCAGCGCCATCTTCGAGGCCCCCAGCGACAGTTTCAGCGCCCCCGCATCGGTGTCGATATCGATGTCCCAGGTCTGCGGTCCCTTCTGGTCGAAATCGAATTCCACCGTCACGGGCACGCCGCCGCATTCATAGACAAGACTGGCGGCGATGGGCGCCGCCTTGTTGGCGGGAAAGCGCAGTTCGCTCGATTGCAGCCGCAGCACCGCAGGCAGGATCGCCGTGGCCACCGACAAGGCGTTGATGCCCGGATCGAAGACGCCGATGCCCGGCTCCCAGATCCATTCCTGGCCTGGATGCCAGACGCGCACATCCTCCTTCCAAGTGATGGTGACGCCGCGGATCGTCCTGCCTTGCAGCCAGGCCCTGGCGGGCTTCACGGCGGCGGCATCGCGCGAATGCCAGCTTTGATAGAGCACCCGGCCCGCCGCCGCAGCCCGCACCGCAATGTCCTGCGCCTCGGCCAAGCTGGCGGCGGGCGGTTTCTCGTTGAGAATGTCCAGCCCAGCGGCGATGGCCTGCAACGCCAGGGCGTGGCGGCTGCGCGGCGGGGTGCAGAGCGCCACCGCCGTTACCTCCGGCCAGGCCGCCTTCATGTCGGCAATGGTGCGGAAATTCGGCACGCCCGGCAGTTCGGCGTCCGGCAATGTCACCGCCGCCGCCAAGACGAAATCCGCCGATCCGGCGATAGCCGGAACGTGGCTATCGCGGGCGATCTTGCCGCCGCCGACAATGGCTATCGCATTCGTCATCGAAATCCCCGGTCCCGCGGCCCTTGGCAGCGGCCTTCCAATACGCGAGTATATGTCTGAGTAATAGAGCCGGACAACCGGACGGAACGGGAGCGGATATGACCGAGAATACGCCAGCCCTCAAGAAGGGCCATACCTTCATCCTCTCGATGCTGGCCAGCCTCTTCTTCATCTGGGGCTTCCTGTCGGTGATGCAGGACACGCTGGTCCCCCATCTGAAATCGGTCTTCGATCTCAACGACACCCAGTCGCTGCTGGTCTCCAGCACCTGGTTCATCACCTATTTCATCATGTCGCTGCCCTGCGCCTTCCTGCTGCAGCGCATCGGCTACAAGAAATGCCTGGTCAGCGGCCTGGTGGTGATGGCGGTGGGCTGCCTGCTGCTGTTGCCGGCGGCCGAGCTGGCCTTCTATCCCCTCTTCCTCTTTGCGCTCTTCGTCACCGCCTCGGGCATCACCCTGCTGCAGGTGGCGGCCAATCCCTATGTGGCGGTGATCGGCTCGCCCCAGACGGCCTCGTCGCGGCTCAACCTGGTGCAGGCGATGAACACGGTGGGCGACACCGTCGCCCCCATGTTCGGCTCGCTGCTGATCCTGGGCCGCAGCGTCGGCGGCACCGCCGTCGCCGGCACGCATCTCACCGCGGCGGAAAAGCTGGCCGACGCCCGCTCGGTGGAGCTGCCCTATCTGGGCATCGCCGCCGTGCTGCTGCTGCTGGCGGTGCTGTTCACCTTCCTCAAGCTGCCGGACCTGGGCAACGCGACCAAACGGCTGGCCCCGGAAGCGCGCAAGAAGCTGAGCCTGTGGAAGCACCGCAACCTGGTCTTCGGCGTGCCTGCCATTTTCATGTACCTGATTTGCGAGATCGGTGTCGGCAGCCTGTTCGTCAATTTTGTGTCACAACCGGATATCGGCAACGTGACGCTGGCCGAGGCCGGCAAATACCAGACATTGCTCTGGGGCGGCATGGCGGTAGGCCGCTTCATCGGCGCCTGGCTGATGACGTTCATCGAAGCCGAGACAGTGCTGGCGGGCGCGGCGCTGGGCGCCTTCGGCCTGCTGCTGGTCGTGGTGTTCGGCACCGGATCTGTGGCGATGTGGGCGCTGATCCTGGTAGGCCTGTTCCACTCCATCATGTTTCCCACCATCTTCACCCTGGGGATCAAGGGCCTGGGCGCACTGACCGAGGAAGGGTCGGGCCTGCTGATCATGGCCATCGCGGGCGGCGCCCTGGCCAACGCCCAGGGCTGGATCTCCGACCATCACGGACGACAGATTTCCTACCTGCTGCCGGCGGTCTGCGAACTTTACGCGCTGTTCTATGCCCTATGGGGCTGCAAAACGACCAACGCCGAGCCGCCGGAAGTGCTGCGGGAGACCTGACGGGACGGAAAATTTCCTTCGGCCTGCATCCAGGCGGCATACTGCCCGCATCTTGGCTGAAGGAACAGTCCTGGAGGAAAGCCCATGCCCGTCACAAACATGATAGCGGACGTTTTCAACGGTCCCACGATCTTTTTCTCGATCCTGGGCATCGCCCTCATCTACTTCCTCTATTTTCGCGCCCGCATGCACACCGACACGGTTCTGAAAGACCTGGCGGAAAAAGGCATCCCGATTCCGCCGGAACTGTTCCGCAAGGCCGACACGCGCGACATGCGCGCCGTGTATCTGGCGCGCGGGGCGATCCTGATTAGCGTCGGACTGGCCACCCTGGTGTTTTTCTGGGCGATGATCAGCCAGACCTTCGGCTACGACTATTCATCGGACATGGCAAAGGCGCACGGCCTGATCCCCCCGCCCCACTACCTGCCTTTCCTGGCCGCGTTCCCCCTATTCGCCGGCATCGCCTGCGTCATCATCGGATATCTCCAGCGTCCGCATGACTGAGGACGGGCTCGCCATACAGCGAGCCCGGGCCGGTGACGCCACCGCCTTCGACCTTCTGGTCCGGCGCCACCAGTCGCAGCTGCGCGCTTTCCTGCTCCGCCTGACCGGCGGCCGGCATGCGCTGGCGGACGATCTGGCGCAGGACACCTTCCTGCTGGCATGGCGCAAGCTTGCCCAGTTTCGTGAGGATGGATCGTTCATCGGCTGGCTGCTGCGGATCGCCTGGTCGCGCTATCTGATGGAGGCGCGGCGCCGCAAATGGGAGCCGCTGGCCGACACCGAGGCCGGGTCCGTCGACCCGCGCCAAGGCCATATCGACCGGCTGGACCTGGAACAGGCTTTGGCGCAGGTGGCGCCGGTGGAGCGGGCGGCGCTCACCCTTTGCTGCGCGCTGGGGTTTTCACATCCCGAGGCTGCACGAATTCTGGATATGCCGCTGGGAACGCTGAAATCGCATGTCTTGCGGGGCCGCGAGAAATTGCGGATGCTGATGCTGGAACGGGACGTGACCCATGACTGACAACCTCGACAGGCTTTTGGCCCAGCCGCTGGCAGAGATTCCCGACAACGGTTTTTCCAGCCGTACGTCCGCACTCCTGGAGTTGCAGCGGCTGCGCCGCAGCCGCTTCCTGACAGAGATTTACGCCGGGCTGGTGCTGCTGGCGGTGCTGGTGCTGCCGTTCACGCAAGCCGGTTCGGCGCTGGCATCGGCCGCATCCACCCATGCCGGAACGGCGCTGATTGGTCTAGCAACCGCGGCCATCCTGCTGATGTCCTTGCTGAAACGCCCCGCAAAAATTCACCTGGCCATCTAGGGTCGCCAGTCGCGTTCCCGGGCATTCCGCGCTAGAGACGTGGCCGAAGGCGCGGCGCACCCGCGAGGAGGATCGGCATGTTCTGGAAACTGGTACCGCCCACGGAAAACCCCGAACGCACCACGCGGGAACTAGATTCCGTCGCGCTGGGCGAAGCGCAGATGTTCGAGGCCTCGGTCCTGAACATCCTCAACGAAGGCCTGGGCTTCCGCAAATCGACCGAACGCGGCGCCTGCCTGTTGGGCGATGACCAGAAAATCCCCATGATGTCCTACGGCCTGATCGAGTATCTGATGGGACTGGACCTTTCCAGCTTTGACCTGCTGGAGCTGGGCGGCGGCTTTTCCACGGAATTCTGGAGCGCCCGCGTCAAATCGGTGACGACACTGGAAACCGACGCCAAGTGGGCCCAAAGCCTGATCGATAGTCACTATCCCAACACCGAGATCCGCGTCGTCGATACCGACCGCATTGCTGCGGAGATGACCACAATGGGGCGTAAATTCGACGCCGTGATCGTGGACGCCGCCACCAACCGCTATCGCTGCGCCAAGGCGGCGTTGGGCATCCTGAGACCCGGGGGCTTCATCCTGCTGGACAATGCCGACTGGTATCCCAACACCACGGCCATGCTGCGTGACGCCGATCTGATCCAGGTCGATTTCAGCGATTTCAGGCCGTTGCGCTGGTATCGCTGCGCCACCTCGCTGTTCCTGCACAAGGATTTCCGGGCCCGGCCCCGCGACCAGCGCCTGCCGCGCCCCCTGATCGGCGGCAAGGACATCGGCGCGGTCAATGTCTGGGACCGCATCATCGATTGAAGGCACGCGCCTAGATTTTGACGTTGCCCGTCTTCGCCGCCGCCGCCAGATGCTCGGCAGCGCGGAAGGCCAAGGCCGAGATCGTCATGGTGGGGTGATTGCGCCCGCCGGTGACGAAGCTGGAGCCATCGACCACGAACAGGTTGGGCACGTCATGGGCGCGGTGGAACTTGTTCACCACCGATGACTTGGGATCGTTGCCCATGCGGCAGGTGCCGCGCGAATGGGCGCCACCCCTGCTGTCATTGATGCCGTCGGCCCAGACTTCCTTCGCCCCCGCCGCGTGCAGGATTTCCACCGCCTTGTCGCGGAAGAATTCCATCACCTTGAAGTCATTGGGATGGCTGGTGGAGGTGATGCGCATGGCGGGCAGGCCCCAGGCGTCCTTCACCTCGGGATCGAGATCGACGCAGTTGGTCTCGATCGGCATCTGGGTGACAAAGTTCGCGATCACCATCTTGCGGTTGGCCTGCTCGATCAGCGCCTTTTTATAAGCGACGCCCCAACTCGGCGCGC
>Ga0316218_1002399_pt1 | contig 17367 bp, 16 predicted proteins | sample TBH18003metaG_FD_203634 | JGI IMG/M metagenome (GOLD analysis project Ga0316218, IMG submission 203634) | Freshwater microbial communities from Trout Bog Lake, Wisconsin, USA - TBH18003 | ecosystem: Environmental > Aquatic > Freshwater > Lake > Hypolimnion/Profundal zone | place: USA: Wisconsin...
TGCTGCAATGGCTGCAGCAGAAGGACCATTATTGATTTCGTTATCTGCTTCAGCATACATTAATAATACATCTGAGAAGCGAATTACAATCCAGTTAATACCAAAATATTGTGCTGTAGATGTTGGTGGAATGGCAGGAGTTACCCAATCGCTTCGGAATTTACCATCAGCCATAGATAAAGTTGGAACGCCGATTTTTGTTACCCCATCTGCAGCAACATTGTAAGGCACACAGGTAACATCTCTTCTCTGATCATTTCTGTCGAATGAATAGAAATAAGTTGGTACAATGAATAAACCGTTACCTCTTGCATTGTTCACCCTTGGTCCATCATAATAACCTAATTTACTATCACCTGCTGCACTATTACCACCAGACATAGCTACTTGAAAAACAATTTCACCATAAGGATCCTGAATTTGTTTAACTGCACAAACATTATTCTTCCACAGGTCTTTGAAAGAAGGATCTAAAGAATGTTGAGAAGGTTGTGCTATAATATCAGCGCATTCTTGTTTGGCAATAGCATAATAAGTTAAATAATCACTGCGGCGTTGCATAGTAACTGTATTCCTTCTTAAAGAATAACCACCTCTGAATAATGCAATTCTAGCACGCAATGCTTTTACAGCACCTAATGTAATACGTTCATCAAGAGGATCGCCTAAAGCTGTAACCTGGGTTCTCCATGGCACTAAACTTTCGGCAGTTAATAGGTCATTTAAAATATGATTGTAGATGGTATCACGATCTGTTCTTGCAACAAATAGTGTTGGCTCATTTGAAGAAGGTACCCATTGTGCTGGAACATCACCCCAGTTTCTTACCGCTTCAAAATAGAATTGTGCACGAAGGGTAAGTGCTTCTCCGTACATCCTTTGTAATTCTGCTTTTTGTGCGGCAGTTCCACTAGTATAAAGCGCCATCGTAGGAATATTGAAGATGCATATATTAGCACGTTCAATTCCTGCATATATCTGAGCAAATGGCGCCTCTAATTGAAGATCGTTAGCAGTAACTGCATATCGGGCAATATCTCTTCTGTCATTATCACCCGCACCGGTTGGGCCGCATATATCATCTGCGTCAACGGTGTAATACATGCTTAGTCTAATACCATAACCCTGATCGCCTGCTAACTGAGAATAAGCGCCAATCAATACTTTATACGCGTCATTCACCGTGCCGAAAACATAATTTGTACCGTAAGCGGTAATAGGGTTTTCTTGTAAATATTTATTACAGGAGATAGTCATTATTGAAAAACTACTTATCAAAATAATGAGCCACTTTTTATTAAAAACAGTTTTCATATCGCAAAGCATTTAGATTATTTTATTCAATGATGATTTTTAGTATTTGTATTTTATAAGGATAAATTAACACCAAAAATAAAAGTTCTTGCACGTGGATAAGCAGAGTAATCAACACCCGGTGTGGTTGGTGTTGCACGTCTTGCATTTACTTCCGGATCATATCCTGAATAACTTGTTGCTGTAGCAATATTATTAGCAGTTAAATAGAAACGTAATTTGCTGATCTTGTATCTCCGCAAAGCTTTTGCTGGAACCGTATATCCGATACTGATATTATTTAAACGCAGAAACGAACCATCTTCAACTGCCCATGAATGAAGTACAAATGCACCTGCACCTGTTGTTTGAGAAGGTATCCAAATTTTGGCATTGGCATTTAATGCAGCTAAAGCATTGGGTTCAGTAACCAACGCTCCGCTGGTTGGATCAACATAACGAAAGCGATCTTTCATTAATGATAATACATTTGCATCAGGAGTAAATGAATTGGTGAACTCAATTTTATTTGCATTTAAAATACTATTACCATAAACGAAATTCACAAATACACTCGCATCAAAATTTTTATACATGAAAGTTTGATTTAAACCGCCGGTGAATTTCGGATTCGCATTACCGATAATGGTTCGGTCATTTGCATCTACCACGCCGTCTCCATTTAAATCTTTAAATTTCACCGTTCCGGGATAGGCTGTACCAACAATACTTGCATTGCTTGGCACACCTGGTCTGAGAGTGTAAGTATATTGACCTGTTGAAGTATTATAGGTTGGAATGAAATCACCAACTTGATACATTCCGGTGGTTACATAACCAAACATGGCACCAACAGGTTGACCAACTTTTACAATATAATCAGCAGTTTGGCCGGTTAAGGAACCTGAATTATCATAATAGAAATTTTGCGCTGTGGCCAATTTATCAATCACATTTTTATTAAATGCAATATTGAAATTGATGCCCCATGTGAAATCTTTCTTTTGAATTAATGTTGACCCTATCGCAATTTCAACACCGGAATTAGTTGCTGCACCAATATTTTGTATTTGTGTTGTATAACCGGAAGTAGTTGGCACCGGAGCTGCAATCAACAAGTTTTCGGCTGTATTTCTATATACATCTAAACTTAAAGTGATTCTGTTTTTTAAGAAAGCCGCATCAAAACCAACATTTCTGGTAATGTTGGTTTCCCATTTTAAAAATGCATTAGACAAACCTGCCGGTAAATAACCAATGGTAGATCCATTACTTAAACCATAAACAGAAGTTGGATTAAATGTAGTGATGTATTGGTAATCATTAATTCTGTCATTACCTGTTGTTCCATATCCTGCTCTTAATTTCAGGTCAGTAAGCCAATTCAAATTGCGCATGAATTTTTCCTGACTAATTCTCCAACCTGCAGAAGCAGATTGAAACAATGCCCATCTGTTAACAGGAGCGAATTTGGAAGAACCATCCTCTCTGGCAGTTAATGATAATAAATACTTGCCATCATATGAATAATTGATTCTTCCAAAGAAAGAAACTCTTTTAGCTTCGGAACTGGTGTATTGAGGATAAGATGCAAATGGTGTTCCCGGTAATGCACCACTAATTGTATTTGTAGGAGTAGGAATTGCAATAGAACCTACATAACCCAATCTTGTAATGGCAGCATCTGTACGAAGTACAGTTAATTCATGTCCTAATACACCATCTATGCTATGATGATTTTTGATTTTATAATTAAATGATAACACATTTGAATTACTGGTAGTGTGAATAGTAGTTGTAGTTATTTGTAAAATGGCTCTACCTCCACCATTCAACATTGCATCCGGAGTAATAGTATCTTCAAAAAAATTTTCTTTATAATCACTCAAGGTATAACCGAATGTACTTCTGAAATTAAAGTGACTTCCCAAAGCATAACTTACATATCCTGTAAAATTAGAAACCTTCGTATATCTTCTTCTAAATTCGGCGTTATCTAATAAGACAGGATTAATCAGTGACAAACTACTTGAATTGGTTTCAGCAGCATAAGCCGGGTCATAGGTCCCAACAGTTTCGCCACCTGTTAAAACAGGTTTATATCGAACTGATTGTCTTAATCTATTGTATGCAGTTGAACCAGGATCAGAAGTTCCGGAACCTGTAACTAATTGATCGGTATAACGACCAGAAACACCTACTTTTAAATTCTTTGTTATTTTAGAATCAACTTTTAAGGTTGCAATATTTCTGTTGTACCCTGAATTTAAAATAATTCCCTGATCGGCATTATTAGTCAATGTTAAATTGTAAGTAGTACTTGCATTTCCTCCGCTTGCAGAAATATTATGTGTTTGCGTAAATGCAGTTTGCCCCATCATGATATTCTGCCAATCAACATTTGGAACATTCTTATAATTTAATAGAGTATCCCAGTAAGAACCCCAGTTGGTGGCAAAAGTTTGTTCTGCAGAAGTATTAGGCGATCCGATATATCTGCCCCATCTTGCTCTTTCGTATTGAAATTCTACAAAATCATATGGCTTTAATACAGGTAATTCTTTCGTTAATTTTTTTGTTCCTACAAAACCATTATATTGAACAATGGTTCTTCCGGGTTTACCACTTTTAGTAGTAATCAATACAACACCATTTGCACCACGTGATCCATAAATTGCAGTGGCAGACGCATCTTTTAAAACATCTACGCTTTGAATATCCTGAGGAGAGATAGAGGCCAAGGCATTGTCTATTGGAACTCCATCAACAATATATAATGGAGAATTATCTTGTGTGATAGACATACCGCCTCTTACTACAATATTTACTGTTGCATCAGGCGAACCTTCAGAAGTAGTTACTCTAACACCGGCCAACCTACCAGCCAAAGCTTGTTCAGCTGAATTAAGCGGCACATCCTTCAAATCTTTGGAACTAATAGATGATACCGGCGCCAATACATCTACTCTGCGTTTGGTTTGATAACCAATTACCACCACATCCTCATTTTCTTTTGATTCCAATTTCAATTTTATTGCAATTGAAGCAGCACCATCTGTTACAATGGTTTGTGATGCATAACCTACATAGGTAATTACAAGCGTATGCTTTTTGCCGTCATCAGGAATAGAGATGGTAAAATTTCCATCATTATCTGATTGTACCCCTTTTTGTGTTCCGGACAATAACACTGAAGCACCCGGTAATCCAACACCTGCTTCATTCGTTACTTTACCTTTTATTTGCTTGGTGGTTTGAGAGAAAGAACTTACTGAACAGAAAATAATGAGTACAGTAAATAAGAATAATCTTTTCATATAGCAATTCGTTTAGTCAGTTTTGTGAAGTGAAGAGAGGGGTTTTATGCAGCCATCTTCAACAGTTTCACATGTCAATTCTAAACAGATATTTTCTAATGCTATTGCGTTCAGCAACATTTTTTTACGCAATCGTTCCCGATAACGATGTAGGAATGAATGATTTCATTTTCTAATCGCTCTACCTGATTTTCAGCAGCTTTATAAAACACTGTCCGAAGAATAATTTTCTGCTCATTTTTTATCATATTATGCTCAAAAAATTATGAATAGATATGATAAAAATCATAGCACACATCAACACATTATTAGAAATTTGATTGACTGTTTTCAAAACAAATTAAACAATGAAAATTGAACAATTATATACCGGCTGTTTGGCCGAAGCTGCTTACTATATAGAAAGCAATGGTGAAGTTGCTATCATCGATCCTTTACGCGAAACAAAACCTTATACAGATCTTGCTGAAAAAAACAAGGCAACAATTAAATATGTTTTAGAAACACATTTTCATGCAGATTTTGTTTCAGGCCATATAGACCTTGCTCAAAAAACAGGTAGTCCCATTGTTTTCGGGCCCACCGCTGTGCCTTCCTTTAAAGCACATATCGCAAAAGATGAAGAAGAATTAAAGTTAGGTAATGTATCTATTAAAGTATTGCATACTCCCGGTCATACAATGGAATCAACTTGTTTTTTATTGAAAGATGAAAATGGAAAACCTTACGCCGTTTTTACGGGAGATACTTTATTTATTGGTGATGTGGGAAGACCTGACCTTGTAGTAAAAAATAATTTAACCAAAGAAGACTTAGCAGGATTTTTATTCGATTCTTTAAGAAACAAGATCATGAATTTACCTGATGATGTAATTGTTTATCCCGGTCATGGTGCAGGTAGTGCCTGTGGAAAAAACATGAGCCATGAAACAACTTCTACAATTGGCTTTCAAAAGAAATTCAATTATGCACTAAAAGCAAGTTTATCGAAAGAGGATTTTATTAAACAAGTAACCGATGGCCTGGTTGAACCGCCCCAATATTTTCCTAAAGATGTAATGCTGAATAAAAACGGCTATGATAGTATTGATGATGTTATTAAACGCGGTACCACTGCATTAACCTTGAATGAATTTGAAACTATTTTAGAATCAACCAATCCACTAATCATCGATACAAGATCAAAAGATATTTTCCCAAAAGGGTTTATTCCTGGTTCCATATTTATTGGAATAGACGATAAGCTTGCTCCATGGGCAGGCACTTTAATAACTGATCTTAAACAACCCATTCTTTTTATTGCTGATGAAGGCAGAGAAGAAGAAGTAGTGATTCGTTTGGCAAGAGTTGGTATCGATCATATTTTAGGATTCTTAAAAGGCGGTATCAATACCTGGATGGATGCACGCAACGCAGTTGATACCATTGATGAAATTACATCCAATAATTTTGCATTGATATATAATGGACACAATGATTTATATAATTTATTAGATGTAAGAAAAGAAAGTGAATATCAATCAGAACATATTATTGGAGCCATCAACCTGCCTTTGGATTTTATTTACCGAAACCTGAGCATGTTAAAAAAAGAAGATGAATATTATATTCATTGTGCCGGCGGTTATCGTTCAATGATTGCCTGCTCTATTTTAAAAGCAAAAGGATATTATAATGTGATTAATATTAAAGGTGGTTATTCGGCTTTAAGTAACACACATTTGGTAAGATCGGAATATATCAGACCAAAAACAATGTTATAATCAATAAAGGGCATTGGTGATCGTTTTCATTATTTCCATCAATCATAAAATTTCCCACATACGCACAGTTTGTAACATTTCGGATAGCTGATTAGCTATCTTTACCCGCATTAAAAAGTTTGCTATGTTAAAAGTTGGTGTATTTGGCGTTGGCCATTTAGGTAAATTTCATTTGAATAATTGGAAAGAAATTGAGGACGTTAAAGTGGTTGGCTTTTTTGATCCCAATAATGATAATGCCAAGCATGTGGCCACCGAATATGGATTGAAAAGATTTATGGATGAAGAAAAATTAATGGCTGCCTGTGATATCATTGATGTTGTAGTTCCCACTGATAAACATTTTGAAATTTGTATGGCTGCCGTTAGAATGGGCAAACATGTTTTTGTAGAAAAACCATTGACGCATACCATTCAGGAAGCGAAAGACTTGGTGAACATGGTGAAAGAAGCAAATGTAAAAATGCAGGTTGGACATGTAGAAAGATTTAACCCTGCTTATTTAGCAATAAAAGATTTGAGTTTGAATCCCATGTTCATTGAAGTGCATCGTTTGGCACAATTCAATCCGCGTGGTACAGAAGTAAGTGTAATATTGGATTTGATGATTCATGACATTGATATTATTTTAAGTTTAGTAAAAAGTGATGTAAAAAATATATCTGCAAGCGGAGTAGCTGTAATGACTGATACACCTGATATTGCCAATGTGCGTATAGAATTCAATAATGGCTGTGTCGCTAATTTAACCAGTAGCAGAATTAGTATGAAAAAAATGCGCAAGATGCGTTTGTTTCAAAAAGATGCCTATTTGGGAATTGATTTTTTACAAAAGAAAACTGAGATCATTAAGTTAAAGCAACCTGATGATAAAAATGTTTTTTCTTTCGATATTGAAACACCCAATGGTAAAAAAACAATTGCTGTAGCCAATCCTGAAATTGAACAAGCCAATGCCATTAAATTAGAATTACAAAGTTTTGTTGATGCTATTAATAATAACACCCCAACAGTTGTAAGTGAAATTGATGGGTTATTAGCAATGGAAGTGGCACATTTAATTTTATCCAAACTAAACAATACCAATATTCTTGTTTAATTCAAGTAACGCTTGGATGATATGTCAACCATCTCCATCATACCATCACATGAAATAGATTTTAAAAAATGGGATGATTGTATTTCACAAAGCACAAACAATATCATTTATGCGCATTCAATTTATTTAAATGCAATGTGCGATCAATGGAGCGGCTTAATTATAGATGATTATATCTCTGTCATGCCAATCCCCTGGCGAAAAAAAATGGGGATCTCTTATTGTTATACACCTGCATTCATTCAGCAATTGGGATTATTTGGAAAAGAAAAACTCCTGACTGATAAGATCATTGGCGCAATCAAAAATCATTTTTCATTTGGAGATATCATGTTGAATTTTGAAAATAAAATCACTGATGATGAAAACATAAAATTGCAGACCAATTTATTTATCGATTTATCCATAGGGCACAAATCCATCCAGTCTAATTTTAAAAAAGATGCACTGCTGAATATTAAAAAGTCTGAAAAGGAAAACTTAACATATGCAATTTCCGATGAAGTCAATGCCATCATTCAATTATATCAATCACATTATCAATCGAGAACAAAACATACGACTGATAAGGATTACACACAATTCATTAATCTTTCAAAACAATTCTATAAAACAAATAATTGTTTATTAAGAGTTATAAAAAAAGGGGGGAACATTATTGCAGCTGTATTATTATTAAAAGATGATCATCGCCTTTACAATATTATCAATGTTGTAACGAATGAAGGCAGAAAAAGAGAAGCGAATTATTTTTTAATGAATAATATCATTCAAGAATTTGCAGGAAACAATTTATTATTTGATTTTGAAGGAAGTGATCTGCCGGGTATAAAAAATTTTTATGAAAAATTCGGCGCTATCAATCAACCTTATGTTCACTGGCGTTTTAATGAATTGCCTTGGTTTTTGAAATTAATAAAGAAATAATTATCGTTCTTCCAATATTTTTTCTGCAATCAATAAATCAACCGGTCTGGTTATTTTAATATTATCATATTCACCCTCCACTAAAAATATTATTTGTCCACTTGCTTCTACCACTGTTGCTTCATCTGTAAATTTTTCATCAAAGGTTTGTTGAAAGGCTGCTAATAAAATATCACTTCTAAAAGTTTGTGGTGTTTGAATGATGCGCACTTTATTTCTATCTATTACACTGCTCTTCCCATCTTCTGCAATTCTGATACTATCCGTTGCTGCAACTGCCGGCACTGCACTCCCCTTAAGCAGTGCTTCCTCATAACAACGATAAATTAAATGCTTTGTCACCAAACATCTCACACCATCATGTACAAAAACAATCGAATCATTTTTAACAGACTGCAATCCGTTTTGCACAGAATGAAAACGCGTTTTACCACCTTTTACCAATTGAATTCTGTAATGATCATCAAATGATTTAATTAATGCTTCGCCTGTTTCAAAATGTTCTTCCGGCAATACTAAAATAATTTGCAAATCTGCATAAGCCTCCAAAAAAGCATTCAAAGTATACCATAATATAGGCTTTCCCTTCAAGGCCAAGAATTGTTTTGGTGTAAAGCTTCCCATCCGCAAACCCATTCCACCGGCAACAATAACTGCATATTTTTTCATATCAATAAAGATAACAAAGGAATTTACAGAAATCTGCATCCAATCATAAAATCAATATAATAATTTCATTTACATTTGCGAAGTTTAATAGCCTTCATGCTAAAACAATTTTCTGCTTTTATACTGATCCTGGCTTTTGCAGCGCAAACTTTTAATCAATTAACAATTGTAGTTGATTATTATGCGAATACTGCTGCATATGCAAAAAATTGTGAAAACAAAGCCAAGCCCATGCTGCATTGTAATGGCAGATGCCAGATGATGAAGAAATTAAAACAGGAAGAAAATAAAGACAAACAAAATCCTGAACGCAGAAATGAGAATAAGCAGGAAGTCATTTCTTCCAAATCTTTTTTTGCCAGTGTGCAACAAGCTATATCTATAAATTCATTAGAGTTTTACATAATTTATAATAAGTCTGTAAAGGATATGCCTGCTGATTTTTTTCATCCTCCGGGAGCATAATCTTTCTTTTCTAATGCAGGCGCATTTCGTCTGCTTATAATTTATTTCATTTTAATTATAAAATTATTGCAATGCAACAGCATTTCATCAATGATGCTGAGCGTATAGCAGCATTAAAAAAAGTACGCCGATTGGTTACTATTTTATTACCCATCGTTTTCATAACCATGCTATATTTTGTTTACAATCTGTTTTTTAAAAAATATTTTATATGAAAAAGATTTTATTCATCACTTTATTAATTACACTTTCATTCAACACATTTGCTTGCCCTATCTGCGGATGCGGCGGTGGTAATTTGTACATGGGTTTGTTTCCTAATTTTAAAAGTACATTTATCGGTGTACGTTATCACTTTGCAGAATATCATACACAATTAGCCAATGACCCGACGCAATTCAGCACCAATTATTATAATTCAACTGAAATCTGGGGCGGATTTAATATTGGCAGGAAATTTAAAGTTTTGGCCTTTGTTCCTTATTATGCAAATAAACAAGTAGATGATGATGGTACTACTTATAAAAATGGTTTGGGCGATATTACGGTAATGGGACAATATAAAGTATTGGAGATAGTAAAAAATGCCGCAGGTAATAAAGTATCCCAACAACAATTATGGATCGGGGGCGGATTAAAATTACCCACCGGATCATTTAATGTAAATCTAAAAGATACCAATACCACCATTGCAGATATCAATGCTCAATTGGGAACAGGTAGTGTTGATTTCTTATTGAATGGTTTATATACCTTTTCAGTTGGTAATTTTGGTTTTAATGCTTCCGCTACTTATAAAATAAATACGGTAAACAGTGATGGTTATAAGTATGGCGATAAATTAACATCCAACTGTATTGCTTATTATAAAATTGCGGTTAATAAAAATACTATCTCTCCCAATATTGGCATTGGTTATGAAACAGTGAATGGCAATTTATTGAATGGCGCTAAAGTACAATATACCGGAAGCCATGTAATCACTGCGTTAGCAGGTGTTGAGTTTGGATTTAATAAAATAGGTGTGGGATTCAATGCACAGTTACCAATAGAACAAGATTTTGCACAAGGCCAAACCCAATTAAGATTTAAAGCCATGGCACATGTTACTTTTTCATTGTAAAAAAAGATGGTATTTCATAATTACGCATAAATATAATCACCATGAAAAAGAAATATCTTTTATTTCTCATCTTATCTATATTCATTTTGATAAGTGCTGATGCACAACAGGCAATCATGCAATTCAATAATTTTTTCGGAAAAGAAGATTTTGTATTTAAAAAAGAATACACCACTGCTTTTGGCGAAAAACTTTCTTTTGTTACATTGAATTATTTTATCAGCAATATTAAGTTGATTAAAAAAAATGGCAGTGAATATATTATTCCGCAAGACAGCAGTTATTTTTTGATGAAGCAAGCGGACCCCTCATCAAAAAATATTGTATTGAAAAATATCCCTAAAGGAAAATACAAATCTATCAGCTTTACCATTGGTGTAGATAGCGTTCGCAATACCATGCCAGTTGAAAAAAGAACAGGCTGTTTGGATGTTGGAGCTGCTGCACGCGGTATGTATTGGGTTTGGAATTCGGGTTATATCTTTTTTAAATTAGAAGGCAAAACAGTAAATGAGGTTGATTCATTAAGAAAGAATTTTCAATACCATATTGGTGGTTATGGCGGGTACGATACCAAAACCATTAATAATATTAAAACAAAAACATTGGATATTCCGGTAACAAAAATTACTAAAAAGAAAAATCCTGTCATTAATATCAATGTAGATATTGCTAAGTTCTTCGATAATATCACGCCCGTTAAAATTGCAGAACATCGTTCTGTTATGTGGGGAGACTTTTCTGTAAAGATCGCAGATAACTATGTAAATATTTTTAATATAGGTGAAGTTGTTTATCAACATGAATAGGTTGCTACAAAAAAATAAAATGATTTTGATGATTGCAGTAATGCTAATTGCTGCAATCATCTCTTCATTTTCTGTTAATAGATTTGCGCCCAAACCCATGCAAATCCTCATTCCGTCTAACTTTCCGAAGCCTACTTATAATTTACAATCTAATCCGGTTACAGAAGAAGGTTTTGCATTAGGCAGAAAATTATTTTATGATGGTATCTTATCAAGAGATGGAACCATTTCATGTGGTTCTTGTCATCAACAAGCTTCTGCATTTATTCATGGTGGGCACGATCTTAGTCATGGTGTAGATGATCAATTAGGCAGAAGAAATGCTTTACCCATCTTCAATGCATTATTCAAAAAAACATTTTTTTGGGATGGCGGTGTTCCTTCATTAGATTTTGTTCCGGTAAATCCGATAGAGAATCCAGTAGAAATGGATGAAAAATTAGATCATGTAATTAAGAAATTAAATGCTTCTGCTGCTTATAAAATATTATTTAAAAAAGCATTTGATGTAGATGAAATAACATCAAAAGAACTTTTGCATGCATTGGCGCAATTTATGGGGGCTATGATTTCTTCCAATTCAAAGTATGATAAATATGTAAGAAAAGAAGGCATTGAATTAAACACAGATGAATTAGCTGGTTTGAATTTGTTTAAACAAAAATGCAGTGAATGTCATGCTACTGATCTTTTCACTGATGGCTCTTACAGAAATAATGGTATCACTAATGATTTCAATTCAGATAAAGGCAGAGAAGAAATAACATTAAACCCTTCAGACAGAGGAAAATTTAAAGTACCCAGTTTAAGAAATGTTGAATACACCAGTCCGTATATGCATGATGGTGGTTTTGAAACATTAGAAGAAGTATTAGAACATTATAATTCCGGCATTAAAGAAAGTATAACACTAGACCCTTTATTAAAACAAAACAAATCGCCAGGTATTCCATTAACAAAAAATGAACAACAGCAAATCATTGCATTTCTTAAAACATTGACTGACACTGCTTTTTTACACGATCAACGTTTTTCGGAACAGCATTAAATCTTCGATTTATTGCAAGAATGAGCCATGTATTTATATATTAACTCCACTCCTGCTTCTTTTTCTGCTAATTAAATAATAAATTTGCCATAAATCTATTGAATTATGAAAATGAAATCAATTCTATTGATTGCACTGCTAACAATTATCTCTTTCTCCTGCAATCATATTCAACAACATTTAAATGAAGCTACAAAAGACACCATGAAAATGGCAGAACCTGCTAAGGACTCAAGTATGAATATGTATGCTGATAATTTAGTAGATAATAAAAAAGATCCATCTTGCGGAATGCCTGTTACTGCCGGCGTTGGCGATACCTTGCATTATAATAACAAAGTCTTGGGCTTTTGTTCAAAAGAATGCAAAGATGATTTTTCAAAAGATGCAAAAAAGAATTTTGCGTCTGTTGAATGGAAAAAATAAATACAATTTTATTAAGGTTATTAATAAAAAAATGTCATGTTTCGAGAAACTCAACATGACATTTTTTATTGTCAATTCTCTATTACTATTTTTATTACTTATAAATCAACACCTGCTCAAACCCTTTATCGGTTCGCACAGCACGATACATGCCTGCACTGTTCAATACCATTGCATAATGCCCTTTTGCATCCACACCAATCATCCCGCCTTCGCCATGCAAACTCACTAATTTTTTATTCACTACTTCATCCATTGCTTCCTGCAAACTCATGTTTTTATATTCCATCAAACAACTCACATCATAAGCAGCCACACCACGAATAAACATTTCACCATGTCCGGTGCAACTGATGGCACAGGTTTTATTATTGGCATAAGTACCGCAACCAATTACCGGGCTATCTCCTATTCGTCCGTATTTTTTATTCGTCATGCCACCTGTTGAAGTTGCTGCAGCAATATTACCGTTTACATCACAAGCCACAGCACCAACCGTTCCGAATTTTTTGTCTTTCATTAATTCTTCCAAATGATGATTGGTATGATCTAATGAATACGTATCACTGTCACGAATTGCTTTCCATTGATCATATCTGAATTGAGAAAAGAAATATTCATCCGGCTCTAATTTCACACCTTGTTTTATAGCAAAATCGTTCGCACCTTTTCCGCTTAAAAAAACATGATTGCTATTGCGCATGACTTCTGTTGCCAACTCTATCGGATTACGAACATTACGAACACCGGTTACTGCACCTGCACTTAAATCACTTCCATCCATAATGGCTGCATCCATTTCCTGTACACCTTTTTTAGTAAATACAGAACCGCGTCCCGCATTAAACAATACATTGTCTTCCAATAAAACAATAGATGCTTTAATGGCATTTACTGCTGTGCCGCCATTTTCCAAAACGGCGTAACCTACATCCAGTGCCGTTTTTAAAGCGCTTGAATACGCCTGCTCTAATGCAGGCGTCATATCTTCTTTTAAGATTGTCCCTGCACCACCATGAATGACCAAAGTAAAATTTGACATAGATTAAATTATCTGCAACGAAATTAGAGAATATTCCATCTGATAATTTTGAAGATATTTTTACTGATATTAAACAACATACAAACAATTGGTGCATTTGTTAGAAAGCAATTAATTCAACAACAACTTACACTCATTCAATAATTTTTCTTTGTTAATCGGCGATGTGCCTACTTCTTCGCAAACCAAGCCGCCGGCAATATTGGCAATCTGTGCGGCGAGTTCAATATCTTTTTTATCAGCATACACCAATGATGCTACTGCAATCACTGTATCGCCTGCACCGCTTACATCTGCAATATTGCGGATATGGGTAGGAATGATATTTATTTGAGTAGAAGATTGATAGTATACTCCTTTCTCTGATAAAGTGATGAGCGAAATTTGATGTTGCAAGATTTGATTAAGTTGCTGATGAATGTTTTGTAAGGAATGTTCATTCACTTCATCAATCAATAAATTCAATCCTTCTTTTACTTCTTTTAAATTGGGTTTAAAAATATCTACACCTTTATATGCAAAGAAATTTTTTCTCTTCGGATCAACAGTTGTAATCACATGATATTCTTTACACAATGTAATCACTTCATGAATAATATTTTCTGTCAACACACCTTTATTATAATCTTCAAAAATCAATACATCAGGCTTATTGTTTTGAAAATATTTTTTAATAGCATTTAATAATTCTTGTTCCAATTGTTTATCGATATCAGCAGTTACTTCTGCATCCAAGCGCATCATTTGCTGATTGCGACTAACGATACGCATTTTATTGGTAGTAATCCTTTCATTAGAAGAAATAATATTAGTTGTATCCACTTTATTTTGTTCAAACAATGTTTTTAATTGTTTGCCTTCTTCATCATTACCTGTTACAGAGATCACAAAAGTTTGTGCACCCAGTGCCGCCAAATTCAATGCTACATTACCTGCACCTCCAATGCGTAATTCTTTTTTATCTAAACTCACAACAGGAACCGGTGCTTCAGGAGAAATGCGTTCTACATGTCCCCACCAATATGTATCTAACATTACATCACCAAGAACGGCAACTTTTATATTTTGAAACGAAGAAAATAATTGATCGAAATTCATTACTCAGACTTTGATTTATTTGCGACTGCAATATAATACAAAGGAATACCAATTAATGTGATGATCAATCCCGGCCAGGTAAATTGTGGTTTATAAATGATCAATAACACACAAAAACTAATTCCCATTACAATATAAATTGCTGGCAGAAAAGGATAACCAAAAGCTTTGTATGGCCTTTCTGCATCAGGCATTTTTTTTCTTAAAATAAAAATGCCGAGAATGGTGAGTACATAAAATATTACTACAATAAATGAAACCATATCCAACAGGTCTCCATATTTTCCGCTTAAACATAAAACAGCCGCAACAATACATTGAATCCATAATGCAAATTCAGGAACTGCATTTTTATTAAGTGTTGATACTTTTTTAAAGAATAAACCATCATTCGCCATAGTATAATACACTCTGGCACCGGCTAATATCAATCCGTTATTACAACCAAATGTGGAAACCATGATCATTACAGCAATTACATAAGTGCCTATGTTTCCAAAAATTACATTGGATGCAGCAACGGCAACTCTATCTTTTTGTGCAGTAGCTATTTCATGTAAAGGCAATACACCGGTGTATACAATATTGGCTGATACATAAATAACCGTTACGATCAATGTCCCTAAAAACAAACTCAATCCAATATTTCGTTTAGGGTTCTTTATTTCGCCAGCTATAAAAGTCACATTGTTCCATGCATCACTGCTGAATATTGACCCTACCATGGATGCAGCGATTGCACCAAATGCAGCAGCCAATGTATATGAAGTGAAAGAACCGTCTTTTGATAATTGTTGTAAGTTCCAGGCATTGCTCCAGTTTGCTTTCCAAACATCTCCTTTGATAGCAATTAATCCAAAAACAATCAATCCGAATAAACTTAACAGCTTTGCTAATGTGAAGGTTGTTTGTATGAGTTTACCATTCTTAATTCCTTTGGTGTTGATGAATGTTAGAATAACAATGACTACAATCGATAATATTTGAGCTGATGATATTTTTAATGACCCGATGGTCAATAAGATCACATCATCATTCACTTGCGGAATTAAATAAGCCGTGAATTTTGAAAACGCAACTCCTACTGCAGCAATGGTTCCTGTTTGTATCACAGCAAAAAAACTCCATCCATATAAAAATCCAACCAAAGAATTATATGACTCTTTTAAGTAAACATATTGTCCGCCTGCTTTCGGGAACATAGCACTTAATTCACCATAACTCAATGCAGCAGTTAATGTCATAAATCCGGTGATCAGCCATACAGCAATCAACCATCCGGCACTACCCACATTTCTGGTGATGTCTGCACTTACAATAAATATACCCGAGCCAATCATACTGCCGGCAACAACCATGGTTGCATCTAATAATCCAAGTGAAGGTTTGAATGAAGTTTTTGTATTACTCATAAAAATCCCGACGGAGCATTTGATTCCATCGGGATGAAGATAATAAAAATGATTCGAGAATTAATGTTGTTTCTTATAAGTTTCGTTTAATCCTTTTATCATATCCTGAGTAATATTGTAAGCAGTGTCTTTGTAGTACATCAATCCCTGAGAACTGGAAAAGATATAAGCATACCCCTTGTCTTTATTATATTCTTTTAAAAAATCTTCTATTCTCTTTCTGATATCCTGCCCTCTTTTCATTTGTTCATCCTGCATTTCCTGCGCTTTCAATTGTTCTGAACGTTTGTAATCATTTTCACGTTCCATCATATCCTGCTGTGCATTTTGCTGTTCAGCCTGGGTCATTGTAGCAGCTTTCTCCTGATATTCTTTTCCTTTTTTTACATAATTGTTTCTGAGTGTATTTAACTCTTCGCTCTTTTGCTGTTCTAATTTGGTTAAAGCATTTCTGATCTCTTTATAATATTCATAATGTTCCTGTAAAGAGTCTTCATCAAAATAAGCTACTTTAAAACCGGATGTATTTGCAGTTGAATTATTACCAATAACCTGTTTAGGAGAGGAAAAATGAAAATAGAACAATACAGCTACTGCAATAACGAGAACAATATTTAAAACAAGTGTAAAATTTTTTTTCATGAATCGCTGATTGTAATGATTTATTTATAATTGTTATGAATTAAGCTTCTGCAAATTTATCTGAGATTTATTCACTATTATGTTAAAAAAGCAGGAAGTTTTCACCTCCTGCTTTATAATTTCATCAATAAACCTTATCAAATCCACGATGATTATTCATCTTCATCAAAACTCATCGCTTCTCTGGTAGTACTCAACACTTCATATTCTTCCTTACTTCCAACGATCATATTT
>Ga0316218_1002401_pt1 | contig 17365 bp, 18 predicted proteins | sample TBH18003metaG_FD_203634 | JGI IMG/M metagenome (GOLD analysis project Ga0316218, IMG submission 203634) | Freshwater microbial communities from Trout Bog Lake, Wisconsin, USA - TBH18003 | ecosystem: Environmental > Aquatic > Freshwater > Lake > Hypolimnion/Profundal zone | place: USA: Wisconsin...
GGGGCGGCCCGGCTTCTAGAAAGCATCGCCTTTTCAAGGGAAGACGCGGCGATGGATATGGTGCGGCTGGGCCGGACGGGCCTGAAGGTTTCGAAAATCTGCCTGGGCACCATGACCTATGGCGACCCGAAATGGCGCGACTGGGTGCTGGACGAGGCCGCCAGCAAACCCTTCTTCAAGGCCGCCATCGAGGCGGGGATCAATTTCTTTGACACCGCCGACATGTATTCCACCGGCGTCAGCGAAATCATCACCGGCAAGGCGCTGCGCGAATACGCCGCCAGCCGCGAGGAAGTGGTGATCGCCACCAAGCTCTACAATCCCATGGGGCCGTCGCCCAACCAGCGCGGCCTGTCGCGCAAATGGGTGATGACCGCCATCGACAATTCGCTGAAGCGCCTGGGCGAGGACTATGTCGATCTCTACCAGATCCACCGCTTCGACAACGACACGCCGATCGAGGAAACGGTCGAGGCGCTGCATGATGTCGTGAAGGCGGGCAAGGCGCGTTACGTCGGTGCTTCGTCCATGTATGCTTGGCAGTTCGCCCGCTTCCTCAAGGCCGCCGCCAGCGCGGGCCTGACGCCCTTCGTCTCGATGCAGAATTTCTACAATTTGATTTATCGTGAGGAAGAGCGGGAGATGATCCCCCTCTGCATCGCCGAGGGCGCCGGCATCATTCCCTGGAGCCCGCTGGCGCGCGGCTTTCTGGGCCGCAAGGCGGCCGAGGCTTTCGCCGATCGGACGGCGCGGTCCAGGAGCGACAAGGCGCTGGACATGCGGTTCGGCGACACCGATCTGGAAATCCTGCACCGGGTCGAAACCGTGGCGTCGCAGCTGGGCGTGCCCAATGCCCAGGTGGCGCTGTCCTGGCTGGCGCACCGGCCCGGCGTCACCGCGCCCATCATCGGCGCCTCGAAGCCGCATCACATGGCCGACGCGGTGGCGGCGGCGGCGCTGAAGCTGAGTGCCGAGGATCGCGCTTTCCTGGAAGCGCCGTATCAGCCGCGCGCCGTTTCCGGCTGGCTCAGCTAGGACGCGCGCCTCAATTCCCGCGCTTCCATGTCGCCGCTTCGGCCAGCGGCGCATGGGCGTGGCGGCGCACGCCCTTCAGCATCAGCCGCATCGCCTCGAAATGGATGGCGGCGACCACCTTCAGCGTCATCAGCGGATAGCGCATGAACAGGCGCAGCAGCGCGCCATCGGTCAGCGCGCGCCGCGTCCCGGAAAAGCTGGCATTGAGGATGGCGTCGCCGCCTTCGCTTTCCTGGATCGCCACCGCAACCTTTTCGCCGGGCGGGGCGATGCGGAAATGATAGCGGCAGTCCTTGCTCAGGAAGGGCGAGACAAAGAAATCCTTGGCGCATTCCTGTCGCGCCAGCGCGCTATCCTCGCCGCTGACCGGGAAGACATAGGCATGGCCTTCGTCATAGGTGTTGTGCACTTCATAGATGATGGCCTTCAGTACGCCGGCCTCGTCGTCGCAGAACCAGACGCTGAGAGGATTGAAGACATGACCCAGGATGCGGGGATAGCAGAGCACGCGTTTTGCGCCCCCCGGCGCGATGCCCGCGCCCGCCAGCAGCCCGTCCAGCCAGCCGCGCAGATCGCCACCAGACGGGCCATGGTCGCGGTCATGGAAGCTGAACAGCCCCCAGCGGTTCCAGCGGAACAGGCGCAGGACGCGGTCAAGCCGGGGCAGTTCGTCCAGCTCGATCAGAAGCGAAAAGACGCGGTACGTGAAGCGGTGAACCCGGGGCCGAAGCCGCCGGTGCATCACCCAACCTTCATAAATTGCCGATCGGGCCAATTCGCACCTTTCCAATACAGGATACGCGCCGCCGCCTGTTCCGGATCAAGCCACTGATCCGGCCTGCCCCCGCCCCCGTAAAATAGGTTATGTTGGCGCATGTCCTGTCCCCAAACCCGCCGCCGCGACGCCCGGTATTCGCTCTGATGCGCGGTGCAGGCGGCGAATATGAGGCGCTTATCGCGCGCGTCGCGCAGACCCGCGACCGCGCCGCCTTTGCCGCGCTGTTCGGCCATTTTGGTCCCCGCATCAAGGCCTATCTCATCCGCCTGGGCGCCGCCCCGAACCTGGCCGAGGATGTGACGCAGGAAGCCATGCTGTCGCTCTGGCGCAAGGCGCACCTTTTCGATCCCGCCAAGGCGTCCGCCGCCACCTGGGTCTTCACCATCGCCCGCAATCTGCGTATCGACCAGATCCGCAAGGAGCGCCGTCCCGAAATCGCGCCCGACGATCCCTTGTGCGATGAACCGCGCGGCGCCGAGGAAGGCTTGGCCTGGAGCCAGCCAGAAGGCAGGCTGCGCGCCGCGCTGGCGATGCTGCCGCCCGACCAGGCGCGGGTGATCGAACTGTCCTTCTTCTGCGACTGTCCGCACAGCGAGATCGCCGGCAGGCTGGGCATCCCGCTGGGGACGGTGAAGTCGCGCCTGCGCCTGGCGATGGCGCGGCTGCGCACGGCGATGGGAGAAGACGCATGAACCCGCGTCACCATCCCGGCGAGGAATTGCTGCTGGACTATGCCAGCGGCGCGGCGGATGAGGGGCTGGCCCTGATCGTCGCCACCCATTTGTGCTTCTGCGCCGGTTGCCGCCGCACCGTGGCGCTGGCCGAAGCGGCGGGCGGGGCGCTGCTGGAGGAAACCGCGCCGCTGGACCCGGGTGCGCTTGATGCCGTGCTCGCCCGCCTCGATGAGGCCGCGCCGGTATCCGCGCCCGCGCCATCGCGCGACGGCACGCCCTCGCCACTGCGGCCTTATCTGGGCGGCGATCTTTCTGCCGTACGCTGGCGCGGAATGGGGCCGAACCTGGCCTTCGCCAATCTCTTCCGCCGTGGCCGCATCCGCGTTCGCCTGCTGAAGGGGGCGCCCGGCGCCGACACGGGGGGGCATGGCCATCGCGGGCTGGAATACACGCTGGTGCTGGCGGGTGGCTTCACCGACGAGACTGGCTGTTACGCGCCGGGCGACCTGCAGGTGGCGACGCCGCAGACGCGGCACAATCCGGTGGCCGATCCGGGCGAGCCCTGCATCAATCTCTCCGTCACCACGGCGCCGCTGCGTTTCGACGCCGTGGTCCCGCGCCTGGCGGCGAAGATATTCGGCTTCTGAACACCGCCACCAAAGAAAAAGGCCCGCGCGATGGCGGGCCTTTTCCGGATCGATGCTGCTCTTTCTTACAGCGGGAACCAGTCCAGCTGCGGCTTGTAGTCCGTGTCGGACTGCTTCTGGTCCCAGCCGCCGCCCACCGCGATGTAGAGATTGATGCTGTTCTGCAGCCGGGTCAGCTTGGTCTGCACAAGCGAGATCTGGGCGCTGAACAGGGACTGCTGCGTGTTGATCAGGGTGGTGATGTCGATGGTGCCTTCGCGATACTGCAGTTCGGAAATGCGCTCGGCTTCGACCGAGGCCGTGGTCTGTTGCTGGATGAAGTCCAGCTGCTCGTTGATGGCGCTGGCAGTGCCGATCCCGGTTTCCACCTGCTGGAAGGCCGTGAAGACGGTTTTGCGATAGGTGGCGATCTGCTCGTCCTGCTGCGCCTTGGCGATCTGGTCGCGGGCATTGATGGCGCCACCGTCGAAGATGGTCTGGGCCAGCGAAGCGCCGACGTTCCAGGCGAAGCTGCTGGGATTGAAGATGGTGCCTAGGATGTTCGAGCCAAAGCTGGCGCCGGCCGTCAGGCCGATCTGCGGGAAGAAGGCGGCGCGGGCCGCATCGACGTTGGCGTGGGCCGCGTAGAGGTTGGCCTCGGCCAGGGCGATGTCGGGGCGGCGCAGCAGCAGGTCGGACGGCAGGCCCCCCTGCACGGACGGCGCGGTGACGCCATTCAGGTTCTGCGCCTTGACGTCGAAATTCTCTGGCGGCAGGCCCAGCAGCACGGCCAGGGTGTAGCGGGCTTCGCGCTCCTGCTCGATCAGGCCGGGCAGGGTGGATTGCTGCTGCGCCACGGTGGCGGTTTCCTGCATCACATCCAGGTTGGACGCGACGCCGGCGGCGAACTTGGCCTGGCTGATGGCCAGCAGGCGGCGGGCCAGGTCCAGATTTTCGCGGGTGATGGCAATGCGCTCGCGCAGCGACAGGATGGTGAAGTAGGTGGTGGCCACCGACTGCTCGATGGTCAGGCCGGTATTGACCTGGGTGTAGCGGGCGCCGCGCAGATTTTCGTTCGCCGCCGCGAGACGGGCGCGGTTCTGGCCGAAGAAGTCCAGCACATAGTTGCCGGTGAGGCCGGCGCTGAAGGTGTCGGAGTTGATGCTGCTGTTGCCGGCCTTTTTTGCACCGAGCGTGCCGTTGACGGTGGGCAGCAGGGCGGAGAAGGCGATGGTGCTGTTGGCTTCCGCTTCCAGCACGCGGCCGATCGCGACCTTGAGGTCGAGGTTTTCGCGGATCGCCGTTTCCATGAGCATCGGCAGCTCAGGGGCGTTGAAGTTGTTCCACCATTCGGCGGCGGGCCAGATCGGAGCGTTCTTGTCCACCACCGGGGCGGTGAAGGCGGCGGGCATGTCGCCCGGCTTGTCCAGCGGCGTGGGGTTGGGCGTCAGCTTGCAACCGGCCGCGGCCAGCGCAAGGGCGCTGACGGACAGGGCTTTGAAAATCGTGCGCATCAAAATCTCATCGCCTCAGGGGGCAGTCCCTTACCCTCTTTGGCGGGGAAAGGAGACGGCCGGGTTTTCGGGTCCCCAGGGGGAACCAGCGGGGGATGCAGCAAATATCGTCTTGGGAGCGCCCGGTGCAAGGGGGCGGGCTGTAATGGTTTGTCGCTGATGCCGGTTTCGGGGAAAATTGGACGGCCGGACTTGGGTTTTTACGTGGGGGCACCAAAACCGGTCCGGCCGTCCGCAACTGGCCGTATCCTAAGGTGGAGCGCCGATCGGACACAGAGCCGGGGCCAACTGTCCTCCCGCGAGGGCTGGCCGGGAAGCGCCCGGGCGAGGCAAAATTGTATCGGACTGTCGCAAATGCCGCGGCCAGAACGGGCCGAGAAACATTTTCGTCCGGAGCCCGGTTGGTTCCGCCGCCCACCTCCATGCTGACAAGAAGGTCTTTGAGATATGACGCCTTACATTACGCCGATCCTTCTGCTGATTTTCTCCAACGTCTTCATGACGTTCGCCTGGTATGGGCAATTGAAATTCCCATCGACCGCCCTGTGGGCCACCATCCTGGTTAGCTGGGGCATCGCTCTGTTCGAATATTGCCTGGCGGTACCGGCCAACCGCATCGGCCACCAAGTCTATTCGGCGGCGCAGTTGAAGACGATGCAGGAAATCATCACGCTGATCATCTTCGCCATTTTCTCGGTGACATATCTGGGCGAAAGTCTGCGCTGGAACCACGCCGTCTCGTTTCTGTTTCTGTGTGGGGCCGCGTTTTTTGCCTTTAACAAGTGGAACTGACGGATGAGCGACACCCCAATTCCCAATGCAAGGCAATCGGGAACGTTCAAGATCGGAGGCGCGCTGGCGGTGCACCGCATGGGCTTCGGCGCCATGCGCATCACCGGCCCGGGCATCTGGGGGCCGCCGAAGGACAAGGCCGAAGCGCTGCGGGTGCTGCGCCGCCTGCCGGAACTGGGCGTGAACTTCATCGACACCGCCGACTCCTACGGCCCCGATGTCTCGGAAGAACTGATCCGCGAGGCGCTGCACCCCTACAAGGGCCTGGTTGTCGCCACCAAGGCGGGCTTCACCCGCTCCGGTCCCGACCGCTGGGCGGTGAACGCCAGCCCGGCGCATCTGAAAGAGGCGGCGAAGAAAAGCCTGAAGAAACTGGGTGTCGAGCAGATCGCGCTGTGGCAGCTGCACCGCGTCGCCTCCAACGTGATCATGGCCGACCAGTTCGGTGCGGTGAAGGATCTGATCGACGAAGGCGTCATCGCCCATGCGGGCCTGTCCGAAGTCTCGGTGGCCGAGATTCAGGCGGCGCAGAAGATCTTTCCCGTCGCCACGGTGCAGAACCACTACAACATGATGTCGCGCGAAAGCGACGATGTGCTGGATTATTGCGAGGCCAACGGTATCGGCTTCATCCCCTGGTATCCGCTGGCGGCGGGCGATCTGACCGATGGCGGCACGGCGCTGGCGCGGGTGGCGAAGGCGCACGCGATAAATGGAATTGGGGCAACGCATGCCCAGATCGCGCTGGCCTGGCTGCTGCGGCGGTCGCCGGTGATGCTGCCCATTCCGGGCACATCGCAGGTGAAACACCTTGAGCAGAATGTCGCCGCCAGCGCCATTACGCTGACGGACGCGCAATTCCAGTCGCTGTCGCGCTGAATCCTATTTCGGCGCGCCCAGTTCCACCTTCACCGATGGCAGCCTGGCGTCGAGCTGGGTGATCACATCCTGGGTGATGTCGAAGGCGGGATCGGCCTGGGCCAGGGCGGCGCGGTCCAACACCATGTTGGCGTTGCGCTGCTTGGCGATGGCGGGCACGATCTCGCCCACCGCCTTGCTCAGGGGCGCGTTGGCGCGGTTGAGCGCCTCGCTGAGCTGCTGCTGGCGGCGTTGCGCCTCGACCTGCAGCGCCTGGCTCCTGGCTTGCAGGGCGGCGCCGCGCTTGTCGCGTTCTTCGGGGCTGAGGCTGGTGTTCTGCTGCAGATCCGCCGCCTGCTTTTCCAGCGACTGGCGCTGGCCCAGGATGGTGGTCTGCGCCTGCTGGATGACCGGCTGCATCTGGCGGGCGATGTCCTGCCCGGCCTTGGAGAAGCGCAGCACCGCCTGCTTGTCGAGCACCAGGAAGACCGGCGCGGGCAGGGGCCCCTTGGCCCCGGCAGCGGCCGCCGGCGCGGCCGGACCGGCATTGTCTGCCGCCTGCTGGCTGTGGCTGGCCGTGCCGTCCTGCGACTGCTGGTAGAAGTAGAAACCCAGCCCGCCCGCGGCCAGGAGGGCCACGGTGGCGGCGGCAATCAGGGTGTTTTTGCGCGACAAGAGGCTCTCCCGGGGGCGGTGTTCGGGCGGGCAGAGGGTCGTTGGGACCCTTTGCGCAGCCGGACTCACCATTAGCCCGCGCCGATCTGAGCCACAAGGCTTTGACGGCCCGGGCGCGGGTGACCGCCACCCCGGGATATGTTAGAATATGGCCAGATTGTGGAGGCCCCCCATGACCCGCGCCCGGCTCAACCGTGTTGCTTTCGCTATTCCCCTGGTCTGTTCTCTTGCCGCCTTCGCGCTGGTGGTGGCGGCGCTCACCGCCGGCTGGGAAACGCATGACGGGGATGAAGGCGCCGCCGCCCACCTCTTCCAGTTGCTGATGGTGGTGCAGCTGCCCTTTATCGCGGCCTTTGTCCTGACGGCGGATTGGCGACCGGCCACGGCACCCGCGCGCAGGCTGGCGCTGCAAGGGGCCGCTCTGGCGCTGGCACTGGCCCCCGTGGCGATCTTCCGGCTGTGAACGGACGGCACGGCCGTCCGATCAGGCTGCCGTGCGGACCTTCCAGAAGCGCAGGGCCCGCTGCGCCGCCGTCACCGGCACGCTGTCATACAGCGCCATGAACTGGGTCGCCCCGGCCATGGCGTTGGTGGGATTGGCGTCCAGCGCCACCGCCAGGGTGACGAAGACGGCCCGTTCCATCGCCGAACCCCGGCACAGCAGCGCCAGCGTGTCGACGTCATGGCCGTCCACCACCCGGTCGATCAGTTCGATCTCCATGTCGGTGAGGTGCGCCAGCGCGATCTTGAAGGCGGTGCGCGCGGCCTTGCCCTCGCGCAGCAGCGACACCAGCACCGGCGGCTTCAGCGTGCCGGCATAGGCCATGGCGTCGATGCGCCGCGCCGCCTCCTGATAGTCGGCGGGGCGCGCATACTGGCTGGTGACGCGGGCCCGGCTGCGGGCGAAGGCCTGCTCTATTTCCTCCGGCGCGATGCCCTCGAGGCGGGCGAGGATTTCCTTTTTCAGTGCTGTTTCCGCCTTCAGGTACAGAGCGTTCAGCAGTTCCGGCGGCACGCCCTGGCGGCGCACGAGCGGCGCCTGCAGCACGGTGCTGTCTTCGGCGCGCACGGCGATGCGGTCATAGGTTTCGGCGGCGATCTCGGCACCGTCATTCTGCAGCAGCGACGAGACCACGCGGTCGTCGCCCTTCTCGACCAGGGCGTGCGACAAGGCCGGGCTGACATGCGTCCGCTGCGTCACCGCCATCAGATGTTCCTGCGACTGCTGCGCGACGACGCGCAGCAGCGTCGCTTCGCTCAGCGCGCTGGAGCGGCGCAGAATCGGCGCCGCCACCGTGATATCGTCAAAGGCGAAGCTTTCGGCCACCCGCGTCAGCCCGGCATGGCTGGCCACCAGCCGCGCGATCTCGGCCCGCACCTGCTTGGAATAGTCGGCCGCCGCCGCCGCCAGGGCCTCGTCGAACTGCGCCACCGTGGCGGGATCGATCTCGCGGCCCTGCGCATCCAGCGCCCCGGAAACCTGGCGCAGCAATTCGCGCCGCGCCGCGCTGGTCATTTGCGCACTGTCGAGTTTCGCCAGGCTGGCGAAGCGCGGGGCAAGTTCGGTCTGCAGTTCGGACATAGCGCGTTCGGCCCCCGAATTTCCGCCTTTTGCGGAACAGCAGAGGCTTACAGCGTCGGCGCTTAACGGTGTGTAAATCTGGCGCTGTGCCAGACTGGAGCAGTCATTACTGCGCGTGGATTAGGTCTTCTATAACCGCTGGCCGGATACTGTTATCCGGCGAAAGCCGGGGCGCGTGTGAAAAAACTCCATTCCATCAGCGTGGTCCTGTCTTTCAGCATGGGTCTGCTTGTCCTGATGCTGGTGTCCGCCCTCGCAATATCCGCGAAGGATGCTTTCGACAGCCAGGCGCAAGCCGATGCCCGGCTCTCGATCGTGACCAGGGCGCAACGCCTTCTGCTGGCCGATGAAGATTTGCGGGTCGAGCGCGGCGCGGTGGACGCCGCGCATCTCGACATCGCGGCGCTGAATGCGGCCGGCGGCGATCAGATCGTCCGCTTCCACGCTGCCAGTGTGAAGACCCTGAATATGATCGCCGCCCTTCTGCTGCGTGAGAGTGCGGCCAAGGCGGCACTGGACCGCCAGACACTTTCCCAGGCGCAAATCCGGTATGAGCGGGCCTTTTCCGGGGCGCTGGCGCTGCTGCGTTTGCCGGCGCCGCAGCGTCAGGCGGCGGTCTGGCAGGAATGGGCCAATGCGGTTAACGCCCTCGTCAAAGTGACCGAGGCACAGACCGACAACCTGTCCTCCCAATTGGCGGGCACCGATTCCTTTGTCGAGGAAATGATGAAAACGGGCAGCATCGCTCGTTTCGTGCGCAATCAGGCCGGCCTGGACCGGGGCCTTGTCTCCGCCGCCATCGAACGCGCCGCGCCGCTTGGCGAGGCTGATCGCCACCGGCTGATGGAAATGAAGGTCTCGATCGCCTCGCCTTGGAATGTCATCCAGGCTGATGCCCAAAACCGCAAACTTCCCGCCTTGCTGGAGAAAGCGGTGCAGCAGGCCCAGAAGGTGTACTTCACCCAGCAGACGACGCTGCGGAGCGGTATTCTGGGGGAACTGAATGAGGGCGTGCGTCCCGCCCTTTCCTCCACGGCATGGATGACGCGCACGAACCAGAGCATGGCCAGCATCACCAATGTTTCGCGCATGGCGTTCACGCTTGCCGAAGACCATATTCGCGGCCAGGCGCAAGCGGCGCAAAGACATCTTTTCGTCGCGCTCGCGGCCATCTTCGCTGCGATCGTGGTCGCGGGTGGCACCATCCTGTTCATGGTTCACCGCGTGATACGGCCGCTGCGGGCCCTGACCGGCGCGATGGAGGCGGTGATCGCGGGGGACATGCGGCGGGTCATCCCCATGCAGGAGCGCCGGGACGAATTCGGGCAGTTCGCGCGCACGGTCAGCCTGTTCCGCGACGCGACGCTGGAACGCGAACGCCTGAAGCTGGAATTGCTCAAGAACCTGGCAGCACGGGAAGCCGCCGAGGCGGCAAACCGGGTCAAGTCCGAATTCCTGGCCAATATGAGCCATGAACTGCGCACGCCGCTGAACGCGATCCTGGGCTTTTCAGATACCATGCGCACCAAGCTCTTTGGCCCGTTGCACGGAAAATACGAGGAATATGCCGGGCTCATCTTCGAGGCCGGCCATCACCTGCTGAATCTGATCAGCGATATTCTCGACACCGCCAAGATCGAGGCGGGAAAATTCGTCCTCGACCCACAGGAAGTCGATCTCGCCGATACCGCGCGCTACTGCGTCGAACTCAACCGGCGGCGCGCCGAGGAATGCGGGCTGGCCATCCTGGTCAGCATCCCCCCCGACCTTCCCACGCTGATCGCCGACCCGCGCTCCATCAAGCAGATCTTGCTGAACCTGCTGTCCAATGCCGTGAAATTCACGCCGTCCGGCGGCGAGGTCTCGCTTTGCGCCCGCAATGTCGACGGCAAACTGCAACTGGTCGTGCGCGACAATGGCATCGGCATTCCCGAAAAGTCGCTGGCCCGCATCGGCACCGCCTTCGAGCAGGCCGACAACGACCCGATGTGCGCCCGCGAGGGCACCGGCCTGGGCCTGGCGCTGGTGAAATCCCTGGCCGATCGGCATGGCGGGCGGATGCAGATCACCAGCCGGGAGAATGCGGGGACGACGGTGCTGGTGGAAATTCCATTCGTCTATGGGCAGCGTATCGCCGCCTGATGCGGCAGGTGTTGCCGGTTCCCTCTGTTTGAGGGCGCTCCGCGTTCGGAGGGTTTTGGTTTTATGGGCCCCGCGCGTGTCACGGACCATTTCGTCTGCCGCCGCTGACGCAACGCCAGACCACGCCTCACCCAGCCCCAAACGGATTGTCGTGAAACTCCGGCACCGGCCGCAGACTCACCGGCAGCGCCGGGTTGGCGCCGATATAGAGCTCCAGCGTCATCTGGTTGGTCGCCTTGTCCCACACCATCTGCGGCGCCACGCCACCCGGTTTGCGGAAGGTCTTGCCGTCGAAGGTGAATTCGCGGGGCTGGACCTCGGGCCAGGCATTCACCAGTTCGGCCTGCAGCTGGGCCCGCTCGTTCAGCATCACCTCGGGCTTGGCGTCACCCAGGTTGGTGACGTCGGGGGCGCTCACCCGCACCAGTCCGTTGGCGCCGATCTCCACCCGTGCCACCACGATGGTGCCGCCCGTCTCGATGCCGCCTTCCCACTTGCCCACGGGCGGCTGCGGCTTGCCGCATCCGGCCAGCAGCAGCCCGACGAAAAGCGACGAAGTGAGTAGCAACGCCTTGCGCATGGGGCGACTCGCAGTGAGAAAGGCGCAACTATAACCTATTTGCCGATATTGACGTTGAGCTGGCGCTCGCCTTCGTCGGCCACTTCCCACAGCAGCACGGTATGGCCGCCGGCGCGGAATTTGCGGGCGGTGAGGCCGGCGGCGTCGGCCTCGACCCCGCCCGCCCAATAGCGTCCCAGCCGGGGCAGCCAGCCGGTGAGTTCGCGGTCGGCATGGGGGAAGGCGGCAGCGGTGGCGGGCGCCAGCGTCAGCACGCAATTGCCGGGCGACAGGTTCAGCGCCAGCGGCCCGCGCTGCAACGTCGCCAGTTCGCCGTGGCTGGCCGTCACGGCAAAGCCGATGGAGCGGGCGGCGGCGATGCCCGCCGCCACCGGGCTGCCGCCCGCCACCGGTAGGCAGGCCTTGTCCAGCACCGGCACCAGGTCGGGCACCGTGGCGGGCCGCACGGGGCGCATCTGCGCCGCCGCCGGGGCCGCCGTCATGGCCAGCACCGCCAGAACCGAACCTGTCCGCCGCCATCCTTTCCAACTCATGAAACCTTATCCCTCTGCAATTGAGAGCCTTTATACCGGTGCTGCGTCGCCCCCACATCCTTGCCCGCGGGTCCTGTGGACAAGGGGGGAGGGGGGAGAAAAAGAGTTGGAACAATTATATTGCCGAAAGGTCGAAATGCGCGGGAATTTCAAGGCTCCCCTGCAGCGCTCCGGACCCCTTGCCCCCCCGCCCCGTGGTTGATAGGCAAGCGCCGCATTTTGAAGAGTTAGCCCCATGTCGCTGCCAGCCGGTTTCCTCGCCCAATCCCTCAACCGCATCCAGCCCTCGCCCACCATCGCCATCACCAGCAAGGCGCGCGAACTGAAGGCGGCGGGCAAGGATGTCATCGGCCTGGCGGCGGGCGAGCCCGACTTCGACACCCCCCAGAACATCAAGGACGCGGCCATCGCCGCCATCAACCGGGGCGAGACCAAGTACACCGCCGTCGAAGGCATTCCCGAACTGCGCGCCGCCATCGCCGCCAAGTTCAAGCGCGAGAACAATCTCGACTACAAGCCGGCCCAGACCTTCGTTTCGCCCGGCGGCAAGTCGATCCTGTTCAACGCTCTGCTGGCGACGCTGAACCCCGGCGACGAAGTCATCATCCCGGCGCCCTATTGGGTCAGCTATCCCGATATCGTATTGCTGGGCGGCGGCACCCCCGTGATCATCGAGACGACGCTGGAGAACGGCTTCCGCCTGACGCCGGAGGCGCTGGAAAAGGCGATCACGCCCAAGACCAAGTGGGTGGTGTTCAACCAGCCCTCCAACCCCACCGGCGCCTGCTACACCGAGGCGCAGCTGCGCGCCCTGACCGATGTGTTGCTCAAGCATCCCCATGTCTGGGTGCTGACCGACGATATGTACGAGCATCTGGTCTATGGCGGCTTCAAGTTCCGCACCATCGCCGAGATCGAGCCGAAATTGTACGAGCGCACCCTGACCATGAACGGCGTTTCGAAGGCCTATTCCATGACCGGCTGGCGCATCGGCTATTGCGCGGGGCCGGAGCCGCTGATCAAGGCGATGGCCAAGCTGCAGAGCCAGTCGGCCACCAACGCCTCGTCGATCAGCCAGTGGGCGGCGGTGGAAGCGCTGAACGGTCCCCAGGATTTCATTCCCGGCTTCCAGACGCTGTTCGAAGGCCGCCGCGACCTGGTGGTTTCGATGCTGAACCAGGCCAAGGGCATCGAATGTCCCAATCCGGAAGGCGCCTTTTATGTCTATCCGTCGATCCGTGGCCTGATCGGCAAGACCAGCGCGGGCGGCAAGAAGATCGAGACCGACGGCGACTTCGCCGTGGCCCTGCTGGAGGAAACCGGCGTCGCCGTGGTGCATGGCGCCGCCTTCGGCCTGTCGCCCTTCTTCCGCATCTCCTACGCCACCAGTGAGAAAAATCTGGAAGAAAGCTGCCGCCGCATCCAGACCTTCTGCGGCAATCTCACATGAGTGACGGCGCCCCCGCGATCCGGCGGGTGCGCTGGCATCATCTGCTGACGCCATTGCTGGCCAGTCTTGCAGCGCCGATATTGGCGGCGATCGTCATTGCCGGCTGGTTCTTGCTGGCCGGGGTGCCGCTGCAACCGGCGAAACTGGCGCAGAACTTCTATGTCCTCTGCCTGATCCAGGCCGCCAGCCAGATCGGCATGCTGGGCACGGCGCTGTGGCTGCTGTCGCGCATCAACGATCCAGCCCTGCCGGCGCGCTTCGCGCCGCCGAGTCGGCGGGCGCTGCTGCTGGGCCTGGGCGCTGCCATCGCCTGCATGCTGGTCTTTTCGGGGTTCGAGTATCTCTGCGACACGTTCCTGCACACGCATATGGGGGACGACGCGGCGCGCTTGCCGATCGCGCCGCGCAGCTGGGCGCAACTGCCGCTGGGTCTGCTGGTGATCGCGGTACTGGCGCCGCTGTCGGAAGAAGCCTATTTCCGCGGCCTGGTGCTGGGCTGGGGTCAGCGCCATTGGGGCCAGGGCGCCGCCATCGCGCTTTCGTCGCTGCTGTTCGGGCTGGTGCACCTGAAATGGCTGACCCCGGGCGGTCTGGATGGCTGGCTGATCAGCGCCGAGCTGGCGGCGATGGGCGTGGTGCTGGCGCTGGTGGCGATGCGCACACGCACCCTGTGGGCCTCCTGCGTCCTGCACGCCCTGAACAATCTCTGCGCCGTGGCGTTGATGTTCGTGTCCGCGCCGCCGCCCTGAGCCCGGAATTCCGGTTTTTAGCCGTAAATGCGACTTCATTCCGTCGGTGGCAGGAGGCCTCGGCAAGCTGCAAACCCTGCGTTACGACAACCGCGGCGATCCGGCGGCGTTGACGGCGCGCGATACAGGCTGGGAAACCAAATTCTGGCGCTTCGGCGCCGCAGCAGGCTTCGAGCAAGGCCAGCTCGACGCCCGCTATTCCTTCGACTGAGCGGGTTGCGCCGTTGGGGCGGCCTGCGGCGGCACAAAGCGATAAATGAAAAGTACCGGAATGCGGCCATTGATGCTTTCGCCCCTCAGTTCGGGCGGGAAGGGCGGCAGCGGCTGGGCCCGGCGTATCGCATCCACCGCAGCATCATCAATGCGGGAATGGTCTGAACTGCGCGCCACTTCCGATACCACGACGGTACCGTCGCGCCGCCAGACCAGATGCACAAGAACCTGCGGCATCGAATTCCGCACACTGGCGCTTGGCATGTACGGCAGTCGCAGATAGCGCTGGATATGTGCGGCGACGCGCGCCAGATAGGCATTGATGTCGAAGCCACCGGCGCCCCCGCCCGATGCGGCACCGGTGGTGGCGCCCGCGCCCGGCGCGCCGCCCGGTGCCGCCGTTGCCCAGGTGCTTTCCAGGGACGAGGGCACCGGTGTTGCGATGGCGGGCGCAGGACTGGGAATCGTTGTCGTGCGCATTTCCGGCTGGATGACGATTTCCGGCTCCATCACCGTCACCGGCCTCACGCGCAGTTTCTGCACCACGGGCGGCATGATCGGCGCGAAATGCTTCGGACCAGTGGTGGAGAGGTCCGCCATCACCACCGGGGCTTCCGGCGGCGCGACCATCTTGTGTACAGCGCTCAACAGCAGCAATGCGGCCAGCAGCGTGTGCGCCGCCAGGGCCACCAGGCTGGCGACAAGGCGTTCGCGCTTGCCCCCGGCGTCCGGGCGGATTTCGTGCATCTCATGCGCCGGAAAGAAGGCCATTCTATCCTCCATCACATGGCCGCTTCGCCCCTTGGCGGCCTTCATGATTGCCGGTTACGCCACACACGCGCGCAACGGTCCGCGCGTAATCGCTCTTTCCCAGATTGCTGCTCCGGCGAGGGGCGCATGACGCCGCGTGTGGAGAAGTTTGGCGAAGCGGCCTGCGTCTATCCCCCCGGCTTTCGTTGCGTCCGCCCTTCGCGGGGCGGCGCGAGCCGTTGAAGGGACTGCATTTTATCGGGCTTCGGCAATATAATTGTTTCATTCTTTTTTGCCTCCCCCTCCCGGTTATCCCCGCCCGCTGAACGGCACGCGCTGCCGGCGCCATGAGGCGCGGGCAAGACAAGCTGGCGATGGGGGCACGCGTTTCATGCGCCCATTTTACTACAGGGCCAGGTCGTCCGGCAGTGTGGATAGTGCAAAAGCCCGGCATCTCGTCCCGGCGGTTGCAATTGTATGAATTTTACCATACAATATGACAATGCTGTTGAACAATCTTTCACTGCAGGACAATGGCGTGCCCATCTATGTCCAGCTGCGCGACCAGATCGCCGCCGCGGTGGGGCGCGGTTCGCTGAAGCCGGGCGTGCGCCTGCCGACCATGCGCGAAGTCGCGGTGGCGCTGAGGATCGACCTCAACACCGTGCAGCGCGCCTATGCCGAATTGGAGCGCGACGGCCTGCTCACCATGGTGCGGGGGCGCGGCTCCTTCGTGGCCGAGGCGCCGCCGCCGCGCGACAGCCGCGCCGTCACCGAAGGCTTCGCGGCACAGGTGGCGGCCCAGGCGCGCGCCGCCGGCATCGCGCTGGAAGACCTGGCGGCGGCGCTGGCGCGGCTGAAGGGGCGGGCATGAGTCGCCTGATTCCGTTCCTCGTCATCCTTGTGATCCTCATCGTGGTGCAGCTTGTCCGCAGCCGGACGCAGCCGGAAAAGGATCGTCCCGGCGTGCCGCAGATCGCCCGCCGGGGACCGTCGGCCGCTGCCCGCGCCGACAACAGCGCCGCCTTCGATCGCACCAATCGCGCCCGCGCCGCGCAACAGAACCGCGCCATCGCCCGCAACGATACAATCTCGCAACCGGAGGGTCTTCACATGAATCCCATTTCCGCTTTGATCTTCGTCATCTTCATCGGTGGCGCCGCCGGCGCCTTTGCCACGGGCCTGCCACCTGTGGTGCCCATCCTGCTGGTGCTGATCGGCCTCTTTCTCGGCTACTCCATCAAGATGGCGCAGCAATGGGAGCGCGCCGTGGTGTTGCGCCTGGGCAAGCTGCATGCGGTGAAGGGCCCTGGCCTCTTCGTCCTGGTGCCGATCATCGATGCGGTAACGACCTGGATCGACCAGCGCATCCGCACCACCGAGGTCAATGCCGAGCAGGCGCTGACCAAGGACACCGTGCCGGTCAATGTCGACGCCATCGTCTTCTGGATGGTGCATGACGCCGAGCGCGCCGCCCTGGAGATCGCCGACTATGCCAGTGCCGTGCAGCGCGTCGCCCAGACCAGCTTGCGCGAGATGATCGGGTCTTCGCTGCTGTCCGAACTGCTCTCCGATCGCAAGACCGCCGACGCCGAACTGAAGACCGTGATCGGGACCAAGACCGCCGAATGGGGCGTCACCATCAACTCGGTGGAGATTCGCGATGTCGCCATTCCCGCCACGCTGCAGGACGCCATGAGCCGCCAGGCCCAGGCCGAGCGCGAGAAGCAGGCGCGCGTCATCCTGGGTTCGGCGGAAGAGGAAGTGGCGCAGAAATTCCTCAACGCGGCGCGGATTTATGCCCAGAGCCCCGAGGCGCTGCAGCTGCGGGCCATGAACATCATCTATGAAACCACCAAGGAACGGGGCGCCACCATCCTGATGCCGACCTCGATGGTCGATGCGATGAATCCGGGCGCCGCCGCCTTTGCCCTCAACATGGCCAAGAACGACGCCGGCAACGCGCCGGAGAAGGACAAGGCGTGATGGCGAAGTGGTTTCGCAAGAAGAGGGTCGGTTATGGCTGGACGCCCTGCACCTGGCAGGGCTGGCTTGTGATGGCAATCTTCACCGCGGCCGTCCTGGCCGTCGTGGCGCGGGCCAATAGCCTGGGCCCGCAAACGACGCTGGTGATCGTTGCCGCCGTGACAGTCGCGCTTCTTGTTGTCGCGGCCTTCACCAGCGGCAAGGATTCCGATCCGTGAACACGTGGGCGGTGGCAGGCGTTGTGGAAAGAGCCTTCTCCCAGGCGTGGAGCGGGACGCCGGAACAATGGATGATGGTCTGTACCGGCCTTTGCTTTTTTATTGTGATCGGCATCGTGCTGTATGCGTGGCGGCGTGATGGCGGTGACATGGTGCGCCAGCGCTTTCGCGACATGCCGCGGCAGGTCGCATTGGCGCAGGTGCAACGCG
>Ga0316218_1002402_pt1 | contig 17363 bp, 13 predicted proteins | sample TBH18003metaG_FD_203634 | JGI IMG/M metagenome (GOLD analysis project Ga0316218, IMG submission 203634) | Freshwater microbial communities from Trout Bog Lake, Wisconsin, USA - TBH18003 | ecosystem: Environmental > Aquatic > Freshwater > Lake > Hypolimnion/Profundal zone | place: USA: Wisconsin...
AAAGGGTTTGTTTGAATACTATATTGAAAATTATGATGACATCAAACAAAAAACAAGAGACCATTATAGAACTACTATGAATGTTTTGGAAACATTTCATAAGGGTTTAACCGTTGGAGATATTACCCCAGATTTTCTGAAACGATTTGCCAAGAAAAAAAAGGAAGAAGGATGTTCCCAAAGTACCATTGATTCTCACAGCAGAAATATCCGGCGGATCATTAATTATTTTATTTACGAGGTCAAACTTATCCCAAAGACCTATGAGTATCCATTCGGTAAAGGTGGGTTTAGTATCAAAAGTTTCTTTCCAAAGAAACTTGTCTTGAAAAATGATGAGATAAAAGCAATTGCTGCATTAACTGACTTTGATAACCCATATCAGGAATACGCCCGTGATGTTTGGTTATTATTATACCGCTGCAATGGAATTAATTTTGTTGATTTATTACGAATGAGGTGGGATAACATCAAAGGTGAATATTTAATATTCTTTCGCAAGAAGACAGAGACAACCCGAAAAAACAATATCAAAGAGATCACAGTACCCATAACGCCAAAGGTTCAGGAACTGCTGGATAAGTTAGGAGTAAAGGATAGTCCTTACATACTTGGTAAAGTCCATGAGGGTTATACCGAACGAACATTTGAGAACAGGAATGACGTAGTTAAACAGGAGATTAATAGAGGTCTTAAAGGGATCACTAAAAAACTGAATCTATCAGTACCACTTCAATTAAAGACGGCTCGTGATTCTTATGCAACCACTTTGAAACGTGCAGGAATATCCAAGGATGTAATCGGTGAAATGCTGGGTCACTCCAATTCAATCGTTACAGAACATTACCTTGATAGTTTGGATATTGAGAAGACTTTTGATGTCAATAAGGACATTTTTTAATACCTCCGCCAGATTTCACGCCAGATTATTTGATAAAACAGGATAACCAGTGGACATTTTGAATAGATTTATCTTTAAATTACAACCGTGTATCAATACAGGATAACAAATAGAATATTATGTAAACCGCTCATAATCAGGGGGTCCCTGGTTCAAGCCCAGGTGGGCCCACAGATGTAGCAAGGGTTTCAGCGAATTAATCGTTGGAGCCCTTTTTCATTTGCATACAATATACCTGCGATCTTACCAGTATCTTTCCCTGTTCAGATCAGGTTTATTATTTAAAGGACTTAAGCAGGCTGAAAAATCATGATTTCACAGCTACCTCCTTATTATTTCAGTATTATTTTTCAGCAAGTTTGTTCGGGTGTTCCTGCTACGCCTTCGAACAAAACAGCAAGGATATAATAAGCAGATACGAAGGAATTGCGAAGAAAATAGCTTTCAAAGTATAATATCTTGCACTAAAAAACTTTACAGTTAAATAGGGAAGTGTTACGGAAACAAAGAGGCGCTTCCTTAAAATACCCTTTAATTTTTCTTTATTCAGCTTTGTAAAATCCAATTCACTCTTCAAAAGATTAACTTTATCGAATCTATTTTTTATTTGCTTTGATTATTAATAAAAAAATATTATTCAGCATTTTTCTTTGCTTTTCTGTTTTTATTACAGTAGCACAGGATACAACCAGTTCGGATGGATTATTTCAGTTGGCCCGCAAAGCTGCATTTGATGAAAAAAATTATACCAAAGCAAAAGATTATTTATATCGTGCATTGGCTATTAGCCCTAATTATGCTGATATCAGAATTTTTTTAGGAAGAATTTATACCTGGACCGATCAATATGATAGTGCTAAATCTTGTTTTACATATGTAGTGAATATTAAACCCGATTATGAAGAGGTTGCATTGGCTTATACTGATCTTGAATATTGGAACAATCATTATACAAATGCTTTGCTGATTTGTAACAATAGTTTGCAATATCATCCGCAATCAGAAGATCTTTTAATTCGCAAAGCGAAAATATTACGTGCACAAAAAAATTATAACCAAGCAGATTCTACTATTCAGATAATTTTAAAACTGAATAAAAATAACAGTGAAGCAAGAGCATTGGCCGATAAAATAAAAGAAGAGTCTGCCAAAAGAAGAATGAGTGTATCTTATGATTATGTTTATTTTGATAAACAATTTGCCAATCCCTGGCATTTGGTAAGTGTTGATTATGGCCAGTCAACTAAAATAGGAACAGTGATCGGCAGAATTAATTATGCCAATCGTTTTGCAGAAAATGGGGTGCAGTTCGAAGCGGATGCTTATCCAAAAATTTCTAAAACATTTTACAGTTATATAAATCTGGGATACTCTGATAATGTTGGTGTATTTCCGCAATGGCGTGGCGGATTTTCTTTGTATGCCAATCTGCCAAAAAGTTTTGAGGGTGAATTGGGTTTTCGTTATTTACAATTTACCGGAACGCCTACCTGGATTTATATTGCATCGCTTGGTAAATATTATAAAAGTTGGTTGGTGGGTGCAAAAGTATATATCGTACCGAGTGATTATACAAGCACTGTTTCTGCATCTTATAATTTATCGGCCCGATATTATTATAGTGGCAATGCCGATAACGTATGCGGTATAACAGCGGGTTACGGAATTTCACCTGATGATAGAGCTGTAGCAATTCAATTAGGAACAATCAACAATCAATTGCCTACTTATAAATTGGGTGCTTTTTATAAAAAGAAAGTTTCCCGAATGAATGTTTTATCTATTGATGCAACATGGTATAACCAGGAATACCTTCCTCAAACCATCGGCAATCAATATCAAATCGGTATATCATGGCTGTTTCGTTTTTAAATAAAAACATCAGAAAGCGTATCATCCGCTATGTATTTATTGCAATTTTATTATTGCCTTTATGGATGTTTTTGGCATGGGTTATTTCATCAAAAAGAAAAATGGTGGTAGCGATTATTGACAAAACTGTTTTAACCACAAACGGGCAGGAACATCTTTCGTTGAATTGGATATTGAACTATCAAAAATTTGCAAAAAATAATTTTGAATTGTATGATCGTTCCAAAGATTATTACGGATTTTTCCCTTTACCCGATTATCGTTACCGATTAAAAGGATTGGAAAGATTTACCTCTCAGCAATTACAACAATTAAGTGCAGATGCAGACATGGCTTATATTACAGATGCCTATGGAATTTATCATAATGAATGGTATCATGTAAAAGATGATAAAGAAAGATCGCAAGTAGTATATGGAGGAATGAGTGAACAGGATATTGAATATTTAAAACTGATGCAGCAAAAACATAAAATGGTAATTGCTGAATTTAATTGTTTGGGCTCACCCACTTCCGCCTCAGTGAGAAGTGAATTTGAAACAGCATTTGGTGTTAAATGGTCCGGCTGGATAGGCAGATATTTTGATTCATTGGATACCACTGTAAACTTAGAATTGCCCAAATGGCTCATTAGAAATTACAAAGCACAACACAATAATAAATGGCCTTTTAATAAAAGTGGTATTGCTTATGTACGCAATGATGATCATGTGGAAGTATTGCAATACGGTGATCATTTAAACAGAGATATTCCTTTTATTTACTCAAATGAAGAAGGTCAAAATTATTACGGACTCTCTTCTGCCATTAAATATTCCTATTGGTTTGAGATCTCCACTTTCAATCGTGCATACAATCATTCTATTGCCGATTTGGAAGTAGATGCCAATGATGCCGGAAGAAAAATTTTAAATGCGTATCATATACCCGAACGTTTTCCTGTTATTACAGTTCACATCAATAAAGATTACCGCTTCTTTTATTTTGCAGCAGATTTTTGTGATAACCCCATCGGTTTTAATACTTCGTATTTTAAAGGCGTACAATATTTTACCTGGTTATTTTATAACAGCAGTGATGCACAGGAGAGGGTTAGTTTTTTTTGGAAGATATACAGGCCTATGATGACAAGGATATTAAACGATTATTACGGAACGTTAAAACAATAATAAGCACTTGTTATTAAACGGGAGTACAATTATTCAAAGTAAAATCCGCAATTCTTTACCAACTTTAAATCTTCTTTATTAGCAGGGAATGAGCGACAATTTCTTGGTCGAATTTTATAAATGCCGCAGCTGGTTCCGTTTAGCATTGGGCATTTATATCCTAATTTACAACAAGCAGATCCTTTTCGCCCATCCAAAGTTTCACATAATTCCGGGGTACATTGCCCCTTTCTTTCATGCGTAATTTTATGCGTAAAACTATTAATCAGCCTTTGAAATTTAGTTTTATTATTCATGCTAAAACATTCTGCATTAATTATTTTTTGCAATAGAAATTCTGCAACATAACGAATATATAGTCGAATTGGTATGCTTACACTATTAATTAATTAAACCTTAATTAAATATTAGCTTTAGCGATTAACATTAATTTATCAGCATCAGAAAAATAGGGCCCAAATGTTTATTTCTTCAAATATTTTTGAATTAAGCTATCGGGTACTAATTTATATCCGTTCAGGAATTGATTGTTCTTGAATTTAAATTTATCAAATGCACCTCTTAATTTTAATAACTCCGCATCGTTATTTGTTTCTCGGGTTAAATCCATATTACTATTAATGGCATAGAGATCATTTCCGTTAATCATATAATTACCCATAACAAAATCAATTAAATCTGTTTTTGTTTGCATTAAAGGATAAGCATGAATATTTCTGAAATTTCTTGCCGTATCCAAACCTGTTCCCATCCAGTTTACAGCAGAGGGCATTTGTAAACCATAACTTCTTTTTAGCCACATTGCTAAACTTGGTGTAACATCAAAATGAGTAGAAACGGATGAGAATTTTGCAGTACGTTTTAATAACGGCGAGTAAATAATTAATGGAACATGATAACGATCTAATTTACTGATCATTGGTATTTCGGGCATTCTATGATCACCTGTAATTAAAAATACAGTATTAGCAAAATCAGGTCGTTTGCTGTATTCATTTATAAAATTTCTAACCGCATCATTTGTAAACAAAATACTGGCGTATTGATATTTATAATTACGATGTTCGTTTTTTTGCGCTTCATCAAATCCCAATTCATTCATTCTTTGTTCAAATCTTTGTAAATAATAGTCTTGCTCATTAATGAAAAACGGGCTATGGGTAGATACAGTTAAAACTACACTTGCATATGGTTGTTGCGGATTTTGTTTTGTTTCAAGAAATCTTCTAAATAATTCTTTATCACCGTAACCCCAGGAAAATCCGGAAGCACTTGCAGGCATTTTTACATAGTTGGCCGGATATGTTGGTTCATCATTTATTACATCGATGTTATTCTTTTTAAGATAAATATTCATGTTATCAAACGTAGATACACAACCCACATTAAAAGAAGTATTATATCCGTTATATTTCAGCAAACTCAATAAGGATAAATGTTGCGGCATTCTATCTCCTAATTCACAAAAACCATTTTTAGCAAATGGCAATGAGCCCATGAACGACGGTAACACAGCAAATGTTCTGCCGCCTTCACTCAAAAAATTCTCCCAATACAAACTTTTTTCTGCCAATGAATCTATAAACGGAGTAAAGTTGCCGAGGTAGGCACCTTTGTTGGTAAATGCTCTTCCCAATCCTTCCACTAACACAATTACAATATTGGGTGGCGTTGGGCTTTTATTAAAGAAGGGTGATAATACATCTGCGCTGCTATCAATAGTATGTAAGAATGGATATTCCTGCTCATCAATATAATGATGCGTTGCTATGGTACCGGTTTCTGCTTTTTCATCGCTGTTAAAATCTCCGCTGTATGTATCGGTATAAATATCCTGATTAACTTTTGCAGGAAAAAAATGATCTAATGTTGCTGAAAAAAAATAATAAGATTTATTGATAGATAAGTTATTACTATACTCTTGCCCCGGCAATAATTTATTTGCTTTGTTCTCAACATCAAAGCTAATGCCCAATATTAATGCGGTAAATAAGCAGAATGCCCAGGTATTGTTCACTTTTATTTTTCTTGGTATAAAAACAAATGCTGCAATTATCAATCCAATGAAAGCAACAAAAATCAATACCAAGGATATTTTAATGCCTGCTGCGCCAACAGTTAGTTTAATATCATTCCAGGAATATCCCCACACATCTGCACCAAGGGGAACCAATGTGGTGGTAAAGTATTGCGACAATCCTACCTGAATAATCAGTAATAAAACAGAAAGTACAATTAAAAATATTCGTGCTGTTCGTCTGTGAAAAATATAAATAACAAAGAATATGGAAAAACCAATAATACCGGTTTGTAAAATAAATGAAATGTCTTTCAGAAAACTCAAGCCGATTACTTTCCAAAATAATTGCGGGATACCATGTTTGTAAGCATCAAATGCCAATTCAAAAATTCTGTTTATAAAAAACAACAATGTAAACACGATGGCATATCGTGAAAAATCTTTAAAGCCGGCACGTAAAACTGGAAATGGTCTCACTTTAATATCATAATATAATTTGGTAATTCTTTGCCATAAAGTTAGTCTGATTACTTGAGGTTTTTCCATCGGCTCTGTTGCTTCGGCAACAGCAGTGGCAACAGCTTCTGCAATTTTTGATGCAGTGGTTCTCTTACCAAAGCCTACTCTCGTCATTTCTCCCCATCCCTTGTTCTTTGTAATGAGATACATATATCCTTTAATGGCACTCCAAACTACTAATGGATGAAAATAAAATGGTTCGGTTAATGCTGTTAATATTAATCGTGCAACTTCCGTTCGCTTTTTATATTGATTGTACGTAATGATCTCCATATAAATAGCAAAAGCAGAATACAGATAACCAAATGAAATAACAAAGACTAAATAAATAAAAAAGAAATCCCAATAAATTAAACCAAGCACTGCAAAAATTAAAAAGAACATGAAACCAAAAAATTCTATTAATGGCGCACATAATTCGAAGAAGAACCAAAATGGGTAACTTATTACACCCATTAAATGATACTTTGGATTAAAGAACATGATACGATGCATCTTTAGTGTTTCGAAAGTGCCACGCAACCATCTGTTGCGCTGACGGCTTAACACTTCCGTGGTAGAAGGAACTTCTGTCCAACACAATGGATCGGGAATATATTTTACTTCATATGCTTCATTATGTTCTTCTAAATATCTTCTCATCCGTACTACCAGTTCCATATCTTCTCCAACAGTATTATGATTGTATCCGCCACTTTTTATCACTACTTCTTTATCAAATGCACCGAACGCACCCGAAATCAGCATCAATCCGTTTAATCTGCTCCACGCCATTCTTCCTAAAATAAAAGAACGGATATATTCTAAGCTTTGCATGCGTGCAAAATAATTTTCGGGCATACGCACTTTTACCAATTGTCCGTGTTCAACTATGCATGAATTGGCAACACGCACCACACCACCCGATGCAATAATTTTTTTATCGGTCTGCTCTAAAAAAGGTTTAATCATTTTTAATAAAGCATCTTGCTCCAAAATACAATCCACATCAATACAAACCAGGTAATTGTTCGTTGCAATATTTACACCCACATTCAATGCGTCGGCCTTACCGCCATTTATTTTATCTACTACCACCAATTTATTATACACCGGATTCGTACTTCTATATACATTTCGAACTTTTTTTGTGGGGATTTGATAATTCACAAAAAAATCCACCGGCTTTAATTCATATGCTTCTATTAATTTTTCTAACGTATCATCTGTACTGCCATCATTTAAAATAATTAATTCAAGATTGCTGTAATAGATAGATAGCAGCGAACGAACGTTATCAATGATGGTATTCCCTTCATTAAAAGCCGGTGCCAAAATAGAAATAGAAGGTGCATGCGGCGATGCAGCAAGCAAACGATAATCTGTAAAACTGTTTTTCTTTAAATACGTATTTGTTTCGCCAATAGAAAACAAACCAATAAAAATATAGGAGAGCACCAATACCACAGAATAAATAAATATTCCATAGCTGAGTATGGCAAATAATATATTTTCAATGGTTTGCCAGTTCATCTTCCTAATTCAGCTTTTATATGCAAATAAATTTTTTGATACGCTCCTTTTTTTGCTTTTCCTCTTTCCTCCAATGCTTCCATTCCATATTTAAAACAAGCGGCAAAAGCCTTACCTGCTTTTAATTTTATTACATCACTTTCATCATCCAGTAAACCTATTAAAAACCAAGCCTGTTCTTCGGTACCGATCTTTGATATAGCATCTAAAATATTTAAGCGATTGGTAAAATGTTCATTCTCGTAATGTTCTGCCAATATTTGCGGCGTAAAAGTATTGGCAATACGCACCAATGTTTTTACGGCTTGAATACGAACCATTTCATTGGGGTGTTGCAGCGCTTTTACTACCTCATCATGTACAGAAAATTGCTGATACGCATCAGCTAATTTTAAAGTAAATACAACAACTGTATCATTTTTAGATCTCAACCATTTAGGAATATGCATGGCTAACTGACCATCTTCTCTGCTTAATCTTAATTGCTCCAATAATTTTATTTGTTGCCATTCGGTAATAGGATAAGAGACTACATCTAAAAATCGTAAACCGTCAAAGCCGGTCATATGTATCACACCTATCTGTGCTTCCATGCGAATGAATTCATTATTGCTATTGGTATTTTTATAAATTCTTTTAAGTGTATCATTCTGGTCCATGATATACAATTCCATGATACCTTTTGATTTTACATGCCATTTACGGCTGCTCAATTTATTTAGTGAATGTTTTTTTAAACCCAATTGCTCATATAACACTATAATGTTTTTTGCTGCAGCACCGGTAAGTTCTTTACGAATAGCCACCAATTCATCGATTACGATTTGCCGTGCATTAAATTTTTTTAATACTCTATTGAACTTTCGGGGAATTTCAAAACCTTGTTCAACTTTATCCGGTTCATCCAGTATAGCCTTGGTAATCCATGCTTCTAATTGTTGATTAATCTCTTTTTTATAAAAGAAATTTCTTTTACGTAAATAAAGATTGAGATAAATGATGGCAATAATAACTAAAAAATTTGCCAATAACACTTCAATACCGATCACTAAATATTCCGGCCTTATATATTTTGAGAATGCATTAGGGTTTCTGCTTTGTAAAAAAAATACAGGTATCAAAGAAATAATATGGCTTAAAAAAGCTATCAGAAATATACAATTTTTTAATTCATCATAATCAAAATGATTATGCCTTTTTTAATAGACGTTTAATACGAATGACCAATTCGTTCAAATTAAATGGCTTGGTAATATAATCGTCAGCCCCCATTTCAAATGCTTCTTCAACAGTACTTTCCTGACCTAATGCTGATAGAACAATTACGGCAACAGGTTGCGGTTTTTGTTTTGCGGCACGTATAATTTCAATGCCTGAAGAATAAGGCAACATAATATCTGTAATAACCATTAAAGGGTTTTCGCTTTCCATCAATTCTAATGCAGCTCTGCCGTCAGAACAGCAAATCACTTCATATCCCTCCTTCTGTAATTTCATTTCAAGCGTTTTCAACATCAGCGCTTCGTCTTCAACTACTAATATCTTCATAATGCTTTATTCAAATCTTAACTACAAAAGTATCAAGCAAAAACATAAGAATGCATTAAAATATATTTAAGCCATTATAATAAGGCTAATTGCTTTTGTAAAATGAATTGAGCCGTTTTTACTTTTTGTTGCATGATTTCCAAGAGAACTTTAATGGTTTCGGATTCTTGCTTCAATTTGGCTTTTTGTTCAATCATTTGTGCCATCAAATACATATCATCAACCTGAATGACAGATAAAGAGGATTTGATATGATGTGCTGTTTTGGCTAAATTTTCCCAATCATTCTTTTGATTTAATAATAGGAGTTTATCTATTTCGGGTGGGACATTCGTTAAAAACAGCTCAATAAAAGGTTTCACCGCAGCAGTATTATCCTGCACCAATTCCTGCAACATTGCCATATTGATGGTAATGTTTTGATCCGTTACGATGAAATTAAATGACATATTTGATAAGAAATGATTTAAATATACTGAAGTTTATGCTCAGCACAAATCATTCTAAAAATTGCCCTGAATAATCTTTTGCTAATTTTTAACCGTTTACTTGATGGCAATTCTACTATTTTTGCCGTTCTTTCAACAAAATTTGACGTTTCAAATAAGATAGATGAAAAAAATACTTTTACTGCTGCTTACTGTAACCCTTGTGTATGCTGCCGATGCGCAATTTGGAAAATTGTTTTCTAAAAAGAAAATTGACAAGCCCGATGCCAGCAGCCAGATTATTAAAACCCCTGAAGCACCAAAAGTTAAAAAAGATTGGAGTAAAGTGGATGTTAGTAAAAGACCAACCGATCATTTTATATTGCAATACGGTGCCGATATTCTGTTAAATACGCCCGATAGTATTACTACCAAGGGCTTTAGCAGGCATTTTAATTTTTATTTTTTAATGGATAAACCTTTTAAAACAGATCATCGCTACAGCATTGCCTATGGTTTGGGTATTACCTCTAACAATATTTTCTTTAACGGAACCAATTATGTGGATTTGAAAGCCACCAGCAATACACTTCCATTCAGAACAAGTGTTATCAGCGGTGCTGATTCAAGCAGCTATAAAAAATTCAAGTTAACCACCATGTATGTAGATGTTCCGGTAGAATTAAGATATTTCACTAATCCGGAAAACCCTAATCATTCCTGGAAGTTTGCATTAACAGCCAAAGCAGGTATTTTATTAAAAGGTTATACCAAAGGAAAAGATCTTCAATTAAAAACTGGAGGCAGCGTTTATGGTGCCAATTATGTAGAAAAAGAAAGCGATACTAAATTCCTGGATGGAACCCATTTTGCATTGGGTGCCCGAATTGGTTATGGCAACATTTCTATTAATGGCGAATATCAGGTAACGAGTTTATTAAAATCGGGTGTTGGGCCTGATTTACATATTTTATCATTTGGTTTAACCGTAAGCGGATTATAAATCATCTGCACCTGAAAAATATTGCCCCGCAATAATGCGGGGCTTTTTTTTAGATAGAAACCAGAAGAAGTACATTTGCAAAAATTATATAGCTTGATAGAGAAACAGAAAAAAATTAAAGAAGAAGAACGTGCAGTATTGGTGGGCTTAATTCAAAAAGAACAAACAGATGAACAGGTACAGGAATATTTGGATGAATTGGCTTTCTTATCTGAAACAGCAGGTGCCGTAACTGTAAAAAAATTTACACAAAGATTATTGCATCCTGATAGTAAAACATTTGTGGGGAAAGGAAAATTAGAAGAGATCAAAAATTATATCAACGGAAAAAATATTGATGTAGTAATTTTTGATGATGAACTGACGGGCTCTCAAATAAGTAATATTGAAAAAGAACTCAATATTACAACCATTGACAGAAGCGATTTAATATTAGATATTTTTGCCCGCAGAGCCAGAACAGCACAAGCCAAAGTACAGGTTGAACTGGCACAGTATCAATATTTATTACCGCGATTAAAAGGTATGTGGAAGCATTTGGAAAGACAAGGTGGTGGTATTGGTACCCGTGGTCCGGGTGAAACAGAAATTGAAACCGATCGTCGTATTGTAAAAGATAAAATCTCTTTATTAAAAAAAAGATTGGGAGAAATTGATAAACAATCTTTCACACAACGTAAAGAACGCGGTGAATTTATTCGTGTATCATTGGTAGGATATACCAATGTTGGAAAGAGCACTTTAATGAATGTATTAAGCAAGAGCGATGTGTTTGCAGAAAATAAATTATTCGCCACATTAGATACCACCACACGAAAAGTGGTTTTTGAGAATACGCCTTTTTTATTAAGTGATACTGTTGGATTCATCAGAAAATTACCGCACCATTTAATTGAAAGTTTTAAAAGTACATTGGATGAAGTTCGTGAAGCAGATATTTTATTGCACGTGGTAGATATCTCTCATGCACAGCATGAAGAACAGATTGGTACGGTAAATAAAACTTTACAGGAGTTAAAAGCATTTGAAAAACCCATCATCACCATTTTCAATAAAATGGATCTCTATGAAGCAAAAAATTTTGATCATTGGTTAGAAACTGATGTAAAGACTGAAATATTAAGAGAGTTAAAAGAAAAATGGGAACATATTACTGAAGGCAATTGTATTTTCGTATCGGCATTAGAAAAAAGAAATATGGATGGATTAAGAAATTTTATTCTTATTAAAGTACGGGCCATGTATCAAATCAGGTATCCATATAGAGCCGTACATTTTTAATGAGTTATCACAAAAAATATCATTGGTTTAAAATAGCCGATTCAGTTGAACAATTAAACTGGCAAAGCAACAATATGTGTGTGGTTGAAGTGAAGAATAAAAAAATTACATTGGTAAAAGTAAAAGAACAAGTATTTGCCTGTGCACATAAATGTCCGCATGCAGGCGGTAATATGGCAGATGGATTTATAGATGCTGCAGGAAATATTGTTTGTCCTTTGCATCGCTATAAATTCAGTTTAGCCAATGGCAGGAATGTATCGGGCGAAGGATATTTTTTAAAGAATTATGCCATAGAACATAGATCAGACGGGATTTTTGCAGGATTTGAAGAGAAAGGGATATTTAATTGGCTGTAAAAATTTTTGTCAAAAACATTATTCCCCTATTTTTGCAGCCCTTAACGGATTCCTCAATAGCTCAGTTGGTTAGAGCATCTGACTGTTAATCAGAGGGTCTCTGGTTCAAGTCCAGATTGAGGAGCTGATTTTAATAAGGGCTATACTCATAAAGTATGGCCCTTATTTCTTTTCTGCCCGAATGATAATACCATAGCAACTGATACCTCACCATGCACAAAACAAGAGAACCTCAGTCATTCTATCTGATCCTGATCTTAGGATTATTAACAGCCATCGGGCCATTATCAATCGATATGTACCTGCCGGCATTCCCTGAGATCGCCAAAAGCCTACACAGTTCTGTTGCGTCGGTCATGTTATCGCTCTCTTCTTTTTTTATCGGCATTTCAGTAGGGCAATTGATCTACGGGCCTTTACTGGAAAGATTCGGAAGAAAAAAACCATTGTACTTTGGATTAATTATTTATGCGTTCGCTTCTATAGCCTGCGCAGCAACATTAACAGTACATGCATTAATTATATTCAGATTATTTCAGGCATTGGGTGGTTGCGTAGGAATGGTGGCAGCAAGAGCCATGGTGAGAGATCTTTTTGCAATTGAAAAAAATGCAAAAGTATTTTCTACATTAATGTTGGTAGTAGCTGTATCGCCCATTATTGCGCCCACTTTGGGTGGTTATATTACTTCGTTATTTGGATGGAGATATATTTTTGGTGTGCTGATAGCAGTAATCATCGTTATTTTAACCGGAGTTTATTTTTTATTGCCCGAAAGCAAACAACCCAATCCCGATTTTTCATTGAAACCCGTTTCTATTTTTAAAAACTATGCTGCCATCATTAAACACCCGCAGTTTAGCATGTATGCATTTACAGGTGCTGTTGCCTATGCAGGATTGTATGCATACATCAGTGGTTCGCCATATGTTTTTATGATACTGTTTAAAGTTAGTGAACAACATTATGGTTGGATATTTACCATCATCGCTGCAGGTTTAATTACCGCCAGTCAATGCAATAATATTCTGTTGAAAAAATATAATTCAGAACAGATATTCAAATATGCTTTGTATGCACAAAATATAATAGGTATTGTTTTAGTTTCCGCTTCCATCTTTAATTTCAGCGAATTGTATTCCACCATTATTCTGATTTTATTGTTTTTGTGTTGTCAGGGTTTTTTATTTCCGAATGCCTCCGCTTTATCCATGGCCTCATTCGGACATAATGCAGGCAATGCTTCTGCATTAATGGGATTCATTCAAATGAGTATTGGTGCATTCATGTCGGCAATGGTAAGTATTTTACAAAACGGGACTGCTTTATCCATGACAGGTGTAATGGCATTTTGTTCTGTAACAGCAAGTATAATACTATCATTAGGCAGAAGAAGAATTCTACATAAAGCAAGTGCTTTATTGGTTGAAGAAGAAGATGTTGAAATGATGAGTACGTTGTAAGGTAAGCATTACTGTAATCAATTTAAGATGGCCATGCCCTGTTTTATTGAAGCATTGTTTTGAAATTTCCTGTTATCATCTGTAAACGATTCATAAAATGAAAAAAAATACTGTTGATGTAATTGTGCTAATCGGTGCCGGTTCAATTGGTCAGGCAATTGCAAGAAGGGTTGGTGCCGGCAAACATATTTTACTTGCCGATCTGCGTGAAGAAAACAGTAACGCTGCTGCAAAAGTATTAAGCGAAGCAGGTTTTGAAGTAAGTACCGCTATCGTTGATGTTTCATCGAGAGCATCAGTTCATCAACTTGTTGAAACAGCTATTAAGATTGGTGGTATTACAGGATTAATTCATGCTGCAGGTGTTTCTCCTTCACAAGCATCTCCCTCTGCAATTTTAAAAGTTGATTTATATGGTACCGCACTTGTGTTAGAAGAATTTGGAAATGTTATTGAGAATGGTGGTTCAGGTGTTGTGATTGCTTCACAATCAGGTCATCGGTTACCATCACTAACAATTGAAGAAGATAAAGCATTAGCTACTACACCTGCTGAAGAGTTATTATCACTTTCTTTATTGCAACCTGATCATGTAAAAGATTCATTGCATGCATATCAATTATCTAAAAGGGGAAATTCATTACGCGTAAAAGCAGAAGCAGTAAGATGGGGAAAGCGGGGTGCCCGAATTAATACCATTAGCCCGGGAATTATTATTACTCCTTTGGCAAAAGATGAATTGTCCGGACCCAGAGGCGATGGATACAGAAGAATGATTGAAGTATCTGCTGTTGGCAGAGCCGGCACACCTGATGAAGTAGGAACTGTGGGCGCTTTATTGATGGGACCAGATGGCGCATTTATTACAGGTAGTGATTTTTTAATGGATGGTGGCGTTACTGCTGCTTATTGGTATGGTGAATTAGCCCCGGAATTAAAATAGCTGTTATTGTTATTCATTCTTAAAAAGTTAAATCATTTTGGCAGGAACTCCAACTAACGTTGCACCTGCTGATTCGCAATCATTCACTACACAAGCCATTGCCCCTACATTAATACGATTGGCTAATTTAATCGGTCCCAATATTACCGCATTGGCACCCATAATACAATCATCTCCGATTATAATATCTCCGGATAACGTACCCGGCCTTGCACCAATTACATTACCGCCCGCCAATGTAATGTTTGAACCGATCTGAGCTAATCCCGAAATAACCACACCCAGTGCATTGTGCAATATTAAAATGCCGCCCTTAATATCTGCTTTGTAATGAATATCGCAATTGGAATAAGCAAGAATTAAATTAATGACAGGTACAAAAAGAATACGGATATATTGATAGGGCTTGCCTATTAACAAATACATTCCCCTCTCTACCCTGTATAAAAGAATGCCCCAAAACAAACTGCTTAACCAAACGTGAATAATTCTGATCTTATATCTGCCAAGCATGCGATTGACATCTTGACCAAAAAATTTCATCTGCTGAAACATAGGGGGAATTAAATTTTATCGGGGGTTATTTAATCAACGAAAACAGGTATATGCTGATATCAAATTTATAGTTTTATCCATAAACCAACTAAGGATGTTTTACAGATACCTGTTATTTTTTTACTGCTGCTTTTACAATAACAGGTTGTTGTGCATAATTAAATAATCCAAATGGCAATATCATATTCAAGCACAGCGTTTTAGTGTGCAGAACCTGTTACAACAAAAATTTTATACAAAACGGCTGCTTCAATTCAGCTATATCTGTTTATGAATTTATTGAATGAATTAGTAGCTTCTATTGTATCTGGTGCCGGCCATCCTGCCTTTTTTATACATGGGCAATATTATTCTTATGCAAACCTGGAAGAGAAGCTATCATCCATCAAAAATGTCATTCAATTAAATACCGTTGAATCAGAAAAAAATATAGGCATTGTAACCAATGATGATTTGGAAACCTATGCAGCCATTATTGCAATATGGTTAGAAGGCAAAGCCTATGTTCCTCTAAATCCTGCCAATCCAAAAGAAAGGAATGAGAGTGTTATTGAACAAGCATGTATCAAAACCATTATCGATTCATCTGCTGAAACTACTTTTCCGGATTATAGAATAATAGAAAGTAAAAAACTTACAAAGACATCGGCTAACCTGACACCTAAGCAAACAAATGGGGATTCATTAGCCTATATATTATTTACATCAGGCACAACCGGAAAGCCAAAAGGTGTTCCGATAACCATGGCTAATCTGCAAGGATTTGTAAACGCATTTAAACAGTTATGGCCGGATATTAATGAACAGGATAGATGTTTGCAAATGTTCGATCTTACTTTCGATCTGTCTGTCATGTCTTATCTTATTCCATTGTTACATGGTGCTTGTGTATATACCATTCCGAAAGAAAAAATAAAATACCTGCATATTTATGAATTGATGGAAACACACAAACTAACAATTGCATTAATGGTTCCTTCTATGTTGCATTATCTGCGGCCTTATTTTAATGAGATCCATTCTGAAGAAATGAAATACAGTTTGTTTTGTGGCGAGGCATTGCCTTTAGACGTTACAGAAGAATGGAGTAAGTGCGTACCAAATGCTGAAATATTTAATGTATACGGACCAACAGAAGACACCATTTTTTGTACGCACTATCGTTTTATAAAAGGATCAAACAATAAATCGCATAATGGTATTCTGTCTATCGGCAAAGCCATGCCCGGAACAAGAACCATCATTATAGATGAAAATGAAAATTTATTGGTTGCAGGGCAACCCGGGCAATTATGTTTAAGTGGCATACAGTTAACGCCGGGTTATTGGATGAATGAAGAAAAAAATAAAGAAGCTTTTTTTACGATGCAGAATAATGGTGCATCAGAAAGATTTTATAAAACAGGTGATTTGTGTATGATGGATGAAGCAGGTGATATTTATTATTCGGGCAGAATAGATTTTCAAACAAAAATTCAGGGGTTAAGAGTTGAATTGACGGAGATTGAATTTCATGCAAAATCATTTTTAAATAAAATCAATGTTGCTGCATTGGCATTGGCCGATGGCATTGGCAATACAGAAATTGGATTGGCAATAGAATCAAAAAAATTTGATACTGCATCACTGATGGGTTATCTAAAATCAAAAATGCCGGTATATATGATTCCTAAAAAAATCCTTTTCGAAGAAGTATTCCCTTTGAACAGTAATGAGAAAATAGACAGGGTTAAATTAACTCAGTTATTTAAATAATTCAATGGTAAACTGTATGGATAGAAATGAGATCA
>Ga0316218_1002407_pt1 | contig 17342 bp, 16 predicted proteins | sample TBH18003metaG_FD_203634 | JGI IMG/M metagenome (GOLD analysis project Ga0316218, IMG submission 203634) | Freshwater microbial communities from Trout Bog Lake, Wisconsin, USA - TBH18003 | ecosystem: Environmental > Aquatic > Freshwater > Lake > Hypolimnion/Profundal zone | place: USA: Wisconsin...
AATAACTAGCGGACGTATACCGTTAGGATCACGAAAAGCCAGTAAACCGAAATTAGCAATCATAGCAACGACTGCGTATGCGCCTTTACAGCGTTTGTGCACGCCAGCAACTGCATCAAATGCCATGTCAGTATTTAGTACTGCATTATGAGCTGTTCGCTCAATCTCATGTGCCAATACATTAAGCAGCACTTCTGAATCTGAACTGGTATTGATATGGCGTAAATCTTGACGGAACATCTCCGTTTTTAATTGTGCTGAATTGGTTAAATTTCCGTTATGACCGAGCACAATACCAAAGGGTGAGTTCACGTAGAAAGGTTGCGCCTCAGCAGCACTTGAAGAACCTGCGGTAGGATAACGTACGTGGGCGATTCCAACATTGCCGATTAGGCTCCGCATATGGCGAGTTTGGAATACATCCTTCACCAACCCATTATTTTTATGCATGAAAAATGTATTGCCGTCCGTGGTGACAATGCCAGCGGCATCCTGACCACGATGTTGCAATACCAGCAATCCATCATACAACAACTGATTGACTGGATTTTTACCTACAATGCCTATAATTCCGCACATGTATAAAGCCTTAAGTGATTATTTCTATTATGTTAAATTACTAATTTAAAACTACTCGTACTTAATATAAGTAGACATATTCGAAGCTACCCAAGGTGCTGAATTCAGCACCAACGCTTCCAAAGGCGCACTAAACATCGCGTTACGCCATATAGCGTGTTGAGGAATGCTAGTCAAACCAGCTAAAAAGACAACAATGCCAACTATTAACAAGCCGCGTGCAAAGCCAAAAAAAGCCCCTAACAATCGGTTAAGCCAGCTCAACCCTGCCTTATTAAAAATCTCTGCCAACGGAATTGATAACAAGCTAGTGATTATCAACGTTGCAAAAAATAACACAAGAAAAGCTGCCAAATAACGTAAAGACTCGGTAGGAATATTAGTCGGCATCATAGGTAGAATTTGACTAGCATAGGTTTTCGCCACATAGAAAGAGAGTATCCAGCTCAATATTGCCAGCACCTCTCGAAGTAAGCCACGCATCACACTTACAATCACAGACAAACTGATAATTAAGAGCACCACATAATCAAAAATTGTCATGCGTTTATATCCGTTGTTGGGTGCAGATCAAGTGAGTGAGCTTAGCATCAATCATTACTAACAACTATTCCAAGCAATCCAATCTTCTGTAATTTTGGAACAGCGGAACTCGCCTCTTGCCTTGAGCTAAAACTACCCACTCTTAATCTTATTTTCTCACCTTTTGGTGTATTCACTTTCTGAGTATGACTACTAAAGCCCTCTTGCTTTAACTTGTCCTGTAAGTGTTTCACATTGGCTGGGTCAGAGTATACCCCGACTTGAATACTAAAATTGCCGTCTTTTTTTGACTGTACTTTAACTTCAGTCTTACTATCAGAAGATTTAGATTCCACTAATTTAGCCTCTGGAACATTGGACTCTTTAGCCTTAGCAACAGTATCTTTAGACTTTACGGTAGCACCGACCAATAATTCGCTAGGGTCGTTACTCTTTGGCCCTTCTGCAAGCTTTGGTTTTGATTCAACCACTTGAGGGCTGGTAGTTTTCTCGTCATGATTACCCTGATCTGATGGCAATAACTTAGCACGATCAACCTCAGTAGGGATAAGATTGGATTTGGTAGCCTTTTCTTCTAAGCCGGAATTTAAGGGAGCGACCACCGTGTTTGCAGAAGTGCTGGTCTGCGACTCTATGGTATTAACAACCTGTCCAGATCCAGTCGTTTGAGGAATGGAATCTGGCTTTCCCTTCTGAGATTCAGCTGATTCTGTCATTGAGATTTTGATGGGCTGTTGCGGACTCAAAGTTTCTCGATCTAACAATATTTTCGGCAAGATGAGCAACATAATTAGCACTAATATAACGGCACCAACTAATCGACGACGCGCACGTTTTTTTAGGCTTATTTCTTGTTCATTAGGTAAGTCAGGTGGCATTACTGCTTCCTTAAAATTAGCTTTTTGATTGCGGATAAACTACTTGCATTACATTTGATACCGTATAAAAAGAACCGAATGCAACTATTTTATCATTTTCATTCATCTCGTTACAGGTTTGTGTAGCAATTGTACCTTTTAAATCCAAGCAGGCTTGTCGATATGCTTGGGCTGAGTCGCTATACATACTAACCACAGCATTGGGATTGAGCTCTTTAATAATGTGAGCTAAATCGCTAGCAAGCGCACCACGGATATTATCAATGCTAGCCACATACCAGGCATCGATTTCATTAATAAGCTCTTTCACGACACCTTGAATATCTTTATCAACAAGCATAGCAAAAACCGCAACAGTTTTAGCGGGTAATGGATCTTTAATTAAGCGTAAATTTTCTGCTAACGCATGTGCCGCGTGAGGGTTGTGCGCCACATCTAAAATTAACAAACAAGGATTCGTTGTAGATATTGGAATTACTTGAAAACGTCCAGCTAATGTAACTTGTTTCAAGGCTGAAATTATAGCAGCAAGACTAACCGGTAATTGAGTTTGCAATGCTGAAACGGCTGCTATCGCACACGCAGCGTTATTAATCTGATACCTTCCCTTTAAAGCAGGCAATGGAAGCTGATAATTTACACATCCAAGCGCAACATCATCAGCCTTAAACACCCAGCCATCTTGACTGACAAAGCAATCAAACGCTTCGCCTAAACACTTCAGTTGGGCATTTATTTTGGTTGCATGCGTAATCAAGCTCTGCGGTGGCTTTTCATCACCGCAAATAGCTACTTTCTCTTTGCGATAAACACCAGCCTTTTCATAACCAATCAGCTCACGATTATCACCTAAATAGTCTTGATGGTCTAAGTCTATTGAAGTGACGATGGAGCAGCTAGGTTCAAACGCATTTACAGCATCTAATCTTCCGCCTAAGCCTATTTCTAAAATGGCAACATCAATCCCCATTTGCATGAAATGCCACATCGCAGCTAATGTACCAAACTCAAAGTAAGTCAGTGCAATAGGAAGATCAATTCGCCTTGCTTTATCCACCGCGCAAAATGCAGTACAAAGTTCTTCATCACTTACTTCAACTCCATTAACGCGAACTCGTTCGTTATAACGAATTAAATGCGGCGAGCTATAACTGCCGACGTGATAACCAGCATTGAGATATGCCTGCTCTAATATTGCACAGGTAGATCCTTTACCATTAGTGCCAGCAACGGTGATAATTTCAAACCTTGGATGAAGCTGCATGCGCTCAATGATGTGCTTAATCCTATCCAGACCCATGGCAATCGATTTAGGGTGAAGGCTTTCAATGTAAGACAGCCAGGCTTTTAAGTCTCTACTTATCACTGATGGTTAGTTGTAAGAGTGTTGGTTACGCTGTGTAGACGGCGAGGATATTGAACAAAATGGGTAACAAATAAAATTTAACGCTCTAGATGCGTGTTATATTTTTGCATAGTAATTAGGCAACTTCAGGTAAGCGCATTAAGTTAGTTAACACCGAAGCTAATCTTGCTCGCATTTCACGACGATCAATAATAAAATCAATAGCACCATGCTCTAACAAGAACTCCGCTCGCTGGAAGCCATCAGGCAAAGTTTCACGAACAGTTTGCTCAATCACACGAGGGCCTGCAAAACCGATTAAGGCCTGAGGCTCAGCGACAATCAAATCGCCCAGCATAGCAAAACTTGCTGATACTCCCCCCATGGTTGGGTCTGTCAAAACTGAAATATACGGCAAACCAGCTTTACTTAGCTGCGTAAGAGCAGCGCTAGTTTTGGCCATTTGCATTAATGATAATAAGCCTTCTTGCATACGAGCACCACCGCTAGCAGAAATGCAAATAAACGCCATTTTATTATCAATAGCGGTTTGTACACCACGCACAAATCGCTCACCAACCACTGAGCCCATTGAGCCGCCCATAAATTTAAATTCAAAGGCTGCAACAACCACTGGAACATTCTTGATACTTCCTTGCATAACAATTAAAGCATCCGTCTCACCTACCGACTTTTGTGATTCTTTAATACGCTCCGCATAAGTTTTACTATCTTTAAACTTAAGTGAATCAATCGATTGAACTTGGGCACCAATTTCAAATTGACCTTCAGCATCCAACAACTGAGCTAATCTTGCCCGAGCACCAATACGATTATGATAAGAGCACTTTGGGCAAACTTCAGCATTATCTTCTAAATCTTTGCGGTATAGCACTGACTGACAAGCAGGACATTTACTCCACAATCCTTCTGGTACTGTTTTTTTATCTACGCCAACTACACGTTTAATTTTTTGCGGTAATTTATTTAACCAACTCATCTGAGCATCCTTTTATCAATCTTAATGTCGCTACTAGGCAGCGTCTATTGCTGTTCTGAGTTCTGTCATCAAAGCGGTCACGTTACTAAATAAGTTCTCATCGGTTGAAGCTTCAATAGTAGTCACCATGCGACTTCCAACCACCACAGCATCTGCGATTGCTGCAGTCGCTTTAGCTGTTGCTGCATCACGGATGCCAAAGCCTACACCTACCGGCAAATTGGTTTGCTTACGAATACTGGCAACACGTTCTGAGACTTCATTGATATCTAAATTAGCGGCCCCTGTTACCCCTTTAAGCGACACATAGTAAACAAAACCACTGGCTTGATTGACAATCAATTGGACACGCGCGGGCTCTGTGGTTGGAGACAATAAAAATATTGGATCAATATCACGTGACTGCAGTTGCTTCACATAATCAGCACATTCTTCTGGCGGATAATCAACAGTAATTACACCGTCAACATCGGCAGATTTTGCCCTATTAGCGAACTCCGCAGCACCAATCACTTCGATTGGATTGGCATAACCCATTAAAATAATTGGAGTTTTCTGATCATCCACACGAAAATCTTTGACCATTTGAAGCACTGCAGTTAAGCCAACCTTATGCTTTAATGCACGTTCACTCGCACGCTGAATGACCGGACCGTCTGCCATAGGGTCAGAAAAAGGCACGCCAAGTTCAATTATGTCAGCACCAGACTTGACCAAAGTATGCAGTAATTTAACCGTATATTGAGGGTGTGGGTCGCCTGCAGTAATGTAGGGGATTAAGGCAGTTTTACCTTGTTGTTTCAATGTTGCAAAAGTAGTTTGGATACGTGACATAAGCTTATTTTTTATAGTGTAATGTTGGCGAGTTTAGCAACCGTATTGATGTCTTTATCTCCGCGGCCTGATAAATTAACCAAAATAATTTCATCTTTACGCATAGTCTTAGCCATTTTTTCAGCATACGCTAAGGCATGGCTGGATTCTAATGCAGGAATAATGCCTTCCGTACGACATAGATTATGAAAGGCAGCCATCGCTTCATCATCGGTAATGGCGACATATTCAGCACGTTTAATATCTTTTAACCAAGCATGCTCTGGACCGACACCTGGATAATCTAAACCAGCAGAAACTGAATGCGTTTCAATAATATTACCTTCTGCATCCTGCATTAAATAGGTACGATTACCGTGCAATACGCCCACTGGACTATTGGCTGTTAGTGGCGCCGCATGCATGCCCGTTTCTAATCCATGCCCTGCTGCTTCAACGCCTATTAAGCGAACATTTGGCACATCAATGTAAGGATAAAAAATACCCATAGCATTAGAACCGCCTCCCACGCAAGCAAGTACCGCATCTGGTTGACGTCCAGCCATTTCCAGCATCTGCTGCTTAGCTTCAATACCAATAATGGCTTGAAAGTCACGCACCATCATCGGATATGGATGAGGGCCTGCAACTGTACCGATAATATAAAATGTGTTGTGTACATTAGTGACCCAATCACGCATCGCTTCGTTTAGAGCATCTTTTAATGTTTTGGAGCCGCTTTCTACAGGCACTACAGTTGCGCCGAGTAGCTTCATCCTAAATACGTTTGGCGCCTGACGTTTGATATCTTCACTGCCCATATAGACAACACACTCTAAACCCATACGTGCCGCAATAGTAGCTGTCGCTACACCATGCTGACCTGCACCAGTTTCGGCAATGACACGCGGCTTACCCATGCGCTTAGCCAACAAGGCTTGGCCAATGGTATTATTAATTTTATGCGCACCAGTGTGATTCAAATCCTCGCGCTTTAAATAAATCTGTGCTCCACCGACTTTATCTGACAGTCTCTTGGCATGATAAATAGGGCTTGGCCTGCCTACGAAATGTTTTAAATCATAGGCATATTCGGCTAAAAATTCAGGGTCATTGCGATATTTTTCATACATTAGGCGCAATTCGTCTAGCGCCTCCACTAAGGTTTCAGCTACAAAAGTTCCGCCAAATTGACCAAAATGTCCACGCGTATCCGGCATATCATAAAGCTGCATGTTTAATTCTCCACTTTCATCATTTATTTCAGCTCATACCGATAAACACCAATCGAACAAAGTGCCTCCGGTTATAAACTTATTCAATATTCACTTGTTCCATAAACGCATTGATTTTAGAAATATCCTTGATTCCTTTTGATACCTCAACTCCACCACTCACATCCACTGCATAAGGACGCACTTTCATAATCGCATCAGCCACATTATCTCTAGTTAATCCACCAGCCAATATCAGTGGGGGAAAGTCACCCAACTTCATATTGATGAGTTGTTGTGGGATTAAGTTCCAGTCAAATGTAGATCCAGTCCCACCGGCGATGCCATCAGTGAAGGTATCTAACAACAAACCTTTAGCTGATGAAAAATCCTGTGCACATTGTAACAAATTTGTATCCGTTTTTACTCGAATGGCTTTGATAAAAGGAAGGCCATATTGTGCACACTCCAAGGGAGTTTCGTCACCATGAAATTGCAACAAGGTTAACTCAACTTGCGACAATACCTGCTTTATAAAATTTGGATCGGCATCTACAAATAGTCCAACTACACTGACGAAAGCAGGAATATGTTTGGTTATCTCCATCGCTTGGCTAACACTGACATTCCGTGCACTAGGCGCATAAAATACCAACCCGATAGCATCAGCACCGTTAGCCACTGCAGCCAACGCATCTTCCGCCCTGGTAATCCCACAAATTTTAACTCTTACCCTCAAAAATAATCCTCAGAAATCCAATGAGTTACGCTTAGTAATAACTAAGCAATTAACAGAATGCTATTGTAACGCTAAATCAGCACTTGCACGCCAGGACGATGGTTAGGCAAACCCCATTTCGCATCATATCCTACAGAGGTTAAATACAAACCAGACGGTGAAAAAGTTGGCGGTGATAAGGTGCGATCACGCTTCTGCAATAGCGTTTTGATGTAAAGTGGAGAATGCGCACCCTTACCTACATAAATTAATGCGCCAATCATGTTACGAACTTGATGTTGTAAAAAAGCAGTTGCCGAAAAATCAAATATAAAATAATGCCCTTGCTGACGTACTTCAGCTATGTGCAGACGCTTAATAGAAGATTTAGCCTGACATTCAGATGCTCTAAATGCACTAAAGTCATGCTCACCTACGAGGTAACTTGCAGCCTCCGCCATGGCTGAATGATCTAGTGGAGCATGAAACCAGCCAGCCTTATCGACCATGATTGCTGGAGCAACCTCTGCGTTGTAAAGCAAATACTGATAACTCCTCTGAAACGCTGAAAATCGCGCATGAAAATCATCATCGACTGCATGTGCCCACTGCACTCTTACACTGGGTGGTAAATGGGCATTCACGCCACGTACCCAGGCTGAAACAGGACGTAGACTATTCGTCTCAAAATGGACAACTTGACCTAGCGCGTGAACACCAGTGTCAGTGCGCCCCGCTGCATGAACACGTATATTATGTTGCGCAATTTTTGATATTGCTAACTCTAGCGCATCTTGAACACCACAGGCAGCAGGCTGGCTTTGCCACCCACAAAAGTGAGATCCATCATAAGATAAACCTAATGCAATCCTCATCTTAATACTCGAAGCACGATTGAAGCACTTACGCTGAGAATCAATATAACCAACTTATCGATTATCTTAAATTTAGGCAACTTCAAATGAATGATCTGACACACAGGCAAACTCTCAAGTGTTTATGTTTAATATCTAACCGATAGAAGTAGATCTTATGATGAGAGGTTGCTAACAAAGACTCAACGTACCCTAGCGTCAGTAAAAACCCGACACTAAAGCGCTCAGCATTCAACCCTAAAAATTTTAATGGTTTAAGTACCATATTCAAAAAGATAGAATTTTTAGAAGAGGATGCATAACTTGGGATGACCACCTAGAATTAGTTCTACTTCTTTTTGCTCTTAAGATCAGGGCTCACTTTTTTTGTGGTTTTCAGACGTGCCGGCTTTGAATCCTGCTCATCATCCAGATTAAAACTTATAGAAGAAAAGTCAAAACCATTAGCATTTTTACCTATTAACGAGTCTTTCACATTAAGTTTAGAGCCTTCCTGATTATTAACTTGCTCCTGATGCGCTTCAGGCTGGTCACTTATTTTATTGTCTGATTCAATATTTAAATCTAAAGAGACTCCATCGATCTTTTGCATTGAAATATCAGGGTTATTTGGTTTATCAAGAAGCAAATCGCTTGACGGTAATTGAGATATATCAGCAATAGAGGGGTTAATGGTAGAAGCTTTACCAGTATCCTTTGCACGCATGACAACCCCATCCGGTTGAATTAAACCATCATTGGCTTTTAAGGTTGCAGCCAACTCGGAAACTTTAACTAATAAGGGATCATCGTAATCGAGCATAACAGACAATTTTTTAGCAATCGATTCAAACGCCTCATCATTTTTGTCGTGCGCATAGATTTCCAGCAACTTTAGGTACAGCTCATATCGCTTGGGATCTTTTAATATAGCCATCTCTAGTACATTTATTGCTTGTAAATGATGACCATATGTCATGTAGATATCAGATTCAGCAATCGGATCAATATCATACCTATCCTCTAAATCGTCATCGAAACGTTGTAAAACCTCAGGTAATGACGCACTTTTAATGGGTGATTTATTATCGGATACGTAATTAGAACCAGGTGCGTTTAATTGAATCTGGTCAAACGCGGCTTCTTTTTTAAGTTTACGACGCAGTAAAGTCCAAGCGTAAAGAAATAGCGCCCCCAAAATACTCGTGATGAGGATGGTTATGATAATGACGTTATTAAATAGGCGCAGCCAAGCATCCTCTAATGTAATTGTATTAGGATTGTGTCTATTTTCAGCTACTACTGCATTTTTCTGAAGATCACTCATTACCTGGCTTTTTAAGGCTAATAACTTTTGCATATCTGCAATTTGCCTTTCTAAGATCGCCGTCCGTTGCTGCGCCTCTTTTAAAGACTTAGCATGCGCAGCATTCTCCTCTTGTAGCATGGTAATTTTAGCTTCCATGGCTTTAGACGCATCGGCTATATCTCTATCGCCCGCAGAAAGTTTGACTACATCTTTTAAAATGACTTTAGCACTAGGAGCCTGATCAGCAATGTTGGCGATTTTGCCAGATACAGATTGCTTTTGATCTATTTCTGATGGGACTGCCGTTGAAAGGGCATGACCCGCCAACAAAGCACTATATGAACTCCAATTAGCTGAATGTAGCTTAACAAGCTGCGTAGCTTTATACGCATCTATTAAAACCAGCTTATCTCTCACTGGCACTCTGATAATTTCGCCAATTTTAAGCCGGTTCATATTGCTGTTCATAAATGCTTGTTTATTGTTATCAAACAAACCTACTAACATTTGGTCTATGCTCACACCTTCAAGCTGCTCTAATTTTGCAATATTCGATAAAGTATCGCCTTGCTTTGTTGTAATGAATTTCGCATCCTTATTAATTTGCGATTTTTCGTCTTCAGTGATTGATTGATTAGACGCATTAATGCTCTTGGCATCCACTGTGTCACTTTCCGAAGGATTTTTCGGCATTGCGATAGGAAGCGCTTGAGTCTCATCGTTGGCAGATTTGGCTTTTGGCGAATCAAGCAACACATTGTATTCATGCTGCACACGACCTGATGCCCAGTCAACTTGTATTAACATGTCCAAAAATGTGTCATTAATTGGCTGAATAGAACTAAGCTTTAATACAGGCGCACCATTAGCACTTGCACCGACTTCAACTTTAATGTTGCTGTCGATGTGTTGATAAGTAATCCCTTGCGCATCATAAGCCTCTTTAGACGCAAACGAAGCTGACAAATTTGCGAGATCTTCGGCATTTACCAACAATAGTTGAATTTCAGCCCTAAATGGCTCGCCTAAGCTCGAAGTAACCTTAATTGCACCTAAACCAGCAGCAAAACCAAAAATTGGCATTAGCGCTAGAAAAATCGCCAAAAGGGTCTTTTTTAGTCTAAGCACTCGCGTCATATGACTTTTGATCATACAGATTCATCCAAAACCAAACGATTATTAACGATTAGTAAAATAAACATTGGCGTTATTGCTCAACTAAAACTCTTAACATACGCCTAAGGGGCTCAGCCGCACCCCATAACAGTTGATCGCCAACAGTAAAAGCAGATAAGTAATCGTTACCCATATTTAATTTACGAAGGCGTCCAACTGGTGTGTTAAGTTTACCGGTAACTGCCGCAGGGGTCAGCTCATGCATACTCGCATTCCGTTCATTGGGGATCACCTTAGCCCATGGGTTAGCTTCTGCGAGCATTTGTGTTATTTCATCTAATGGCACATCTTTTGTTAATTTAATTGTTAACGCTTGTGAATGGCAACGCATTGCTCCTATACGCACACAAAGACCATCAATTAAAATGGGGCTATGTTCCCGTCGTAAAATTTTATTGGTCTCAGCGCCACCTTTCCACTCTTCTTTACTTTGCCCATTACCGAGATCTTTATCGATCCATGGAATCAAGCTTCCTGCGAGAGGAACACCAAACTGCGCCGTAGGAAAATCCGCATCCCGCAGGGTACCAGCTACAGTGCGGTCAATATCTAAAATTGCAGAAGCAGGGTCAGCTAAAAGACTACTTGCCGCAAAATGAGCCTCGCCCATTTGTTTTAGTAATTCGCGCATGTTTTGCGCACCTGCTCCAGATGCAGCCTGATATGTCATGGATGTTGCCCATTGCACTAGGTCGGCCTTAAATAAGCCATGTAAAGCCATTAACATCAGTGAAACTGTACAATTACCACCTACCCAATTTTTATTACCATGCATAAAGGCATCTTGAATGATGTGCATATTGACTGGATCAAGCACAATCACCGCATCATCTTCCATACGTAAGGTAGAAGCAGCATCTACCCAATGCCCTGCCCACCCGTCAGCACGTAACGCAGGAAATATTTCATTAGTGTAATCACCCCCTTGGCAGGAAACAATTACATCCATTACCTTAAGCTCCGCAATGTTTTTTGCGTTTTTTAAAGGTGCAGAATCTTTACCAACATTAGGTGCAGGATCGCCTAATTGAGATGTAGTAAAAAACTGGGGCTCAATTAACGCAAAGTCATTTTCTTCTATCATGCGCTGCATGAGCACTGAGCCCACCATACCACGCCAACCTATAAAACCAACTTTCAGCATATTGTGATCCAGACCTAATTTAGTGCTGCGAGTACAGCATTACCCATATCGCTACATGATACTTTTTTGCAACCCTCAGTTACAATATCTGCTGTACGATACCCCTGAGCCAATGCTTGCTTTACTGCATTTTCTATTTTCAGTGCATTCAGTTCATCATTAAACGTATAACGCATCATCATGGCTGCAGACAAAATTGTTGCAAGAGGGTTTGCTACATTCTTACCCGCAAGATCAGGTGCAGAGCCATGACTAGGCTCATACATCCCTTTATTATTCGCATCGAGAGAAGCTGAAGGTAACATACCGATAGAACCAGTGAGCATCGAGGCCTCATCGGACAAAATATCACCAAAAATATTACCCGTGACCATGACATCGAATTGCTTAGGTGCGCGAATCAATTGCATAGCGGCGTTATCAACGTACATGTGACTAAGCTCTACCTCAGGATATTCAGCAGATAGTTCAATCATGACTTGGCGCCATAATTCAGTACATTCTAATACATTCGCCTTATCGACTGAACAGACCTTTTTATTACGTTTCATTGCAATACCAAAAGCCACACGTCCAATACGACGGATTTCAGACTCAGCATAGCGCATGGTATTAAAACCTTCGCGCTCACCATTAGCTAGCGTATGGATACCTCGAGGCTGTCCAAAGTAAATATCACCTGTGAGCTCACGCACAATCATAATATCTAAACCAGAAACAACTTCTGGCTTTAACGTAGAGGCATTAGCCAACTCAGGGTAAAGTAATGCTGGACGTAAATTAGCGAATAGATTGAGTTCTTTACGAATACGAAGTAATCCCCGTTCAGGGCGTAAATGGCGCTCTAGGGTGTCATATTTCCAATCCCCTACTGCTCCTAATAGCACTGCATCAGAGTCTTTGGCTAACTGTAATGTTGCTTCAGGTAAAGGATCGCCTGCCGCCTCATAACCGGCACCTCCGATTGGCGCTTCTGTCATAGTTAAATGAAGATTCAGCGCACTTAATATTTTTACCGCTTCCGTTACAATTTCTGGGCCGATACCATCACCTGGCAATACTGCGATTTTCATGAACTGTCTTTCTTTAATAGTTAGATTAATCTTGAATGTCTTAATCTGACGTGAATTTATTGCGTCAGAGTTTTAATTTACTGAAATAACCAAGGCTGGGCTAATTGATGCTTTTCTTCAAATAACTTGATTTTATCCTGCTGCTGCATAGTTAACCCTATGTCATCTAAGCCATTAATCAAGCAATGCTTATGGAACGCATCCACTTCGAACGCATACGTATCACCATCAGGAGCACTTATGGTCTGTGCAACCAAATCAACATTCAGCTTATATCCTTGAATCGCATTTACCTGAGCAAATAAGCGATCAATAATTGTAGCTTCTAAGACAATCGGTAACATACCGTTCTTAAAGCAATTATTATAAAAAATATCTGCATAACTTGGTGCAATGACCACTTTGAATCCGTAATCTTCTAATGCCCATGGCGCATGTTCGCGACTAGACCCACATCCAAAATTTTCACGTGTAAGCAGAATGCTTGCGCCTTGATAGCGCGTCTGATTTAGCACGAAATCCGGATTAATTTTGCGCTTAGTATTATCCATACTAGGTTCACCATGGTCGAGATAACGCCATTCATCAAATGCATTTGGCCCAAAACCTGAACGCTTGATCGATTTCAAAAATTGCTTTGGTATGATCGCATCAGTATCCACATTTGCACGATCTAAGGGTGCGACCAAACCATTAAGTTGCTTAAAAGGCTGCATATTATTTATGTCTTATCCAGTTAAATTAAGATGTTCTTACATCAACAAAATGTCCTGCCAATGCAGCGGCGGCAGCCATAGCAGGACTCACTAAATGCGTACGACCACCCTTACCTTGACGTCCCTCAAAGTTTCGATTTGAAGTCGATGCACAGCGCTCCCCAGCTTCAAGTCGATCAGCGTTCATTGCTAAACACATAGAACATCCAGGCTCACGCCATTCAAATCCTGCCGCAATAAAAATTTGATCCAAGCCTTCCAACTCAGCCTGTGCTTTAACTAGGCCAGAACCGGGTACAACTAAAGCCAGCTTAATATTAGGTGCAATATGCTTGCCTTTTGCGACTGAAGCCGCAGCTCGTAAGTCCTCTATACGTGAGTTAGTGCAGGAACCAATAAACACTTTATCAATTTTAATCGCATTAATAGCTGTATTGGCCTCTAACCCCATATAAGCATAAGCACGCTCCCAATCTGCTCGCTGCACTTCATTTTTAGCCATGTCCAAACTTGGAACACGCCCATCAATACCAACCACCATCTCTGGAGATGTCCCCCATGTTACTTGTGGCTGAATATCTTCAGCATTAAGCGTAACGATTGCGTCAAAAACAGCGTCAGCGTCAGAATGAAGGGTGCGCCAATAGCTTACGGCGGCAGACCATAATTCGGCTTTAGGTGCGAACGGACGATTTTTAACGTAATCAATGGTTGTATCATCAACTGCAATCATACCGGCACGAGCACCTGCTTCTATTGCCATATTGCACAAGGTCATACGACCTTCCATACTAAGACTGCGAATGGCTAATCCAGCAAATTCAATGGCAAAACCATTACCGCCTGCCGTACCAATTTTACCGATAATCGCCAATGCAATATCTTTAGCTGTCACGCCCTGCCCTAGACTACCTTCTACAAGCACCTGCAAGGTTTTAGACCTTTTCTGGACCAAGCATTGCGTTGCCATGACATGTTCGACTTCAGAAGTGCCAATGCCATGCGCCAAAGCACCAAAAGCACCGTGTGTACTAGTATGCGAGTCACCACACACTACAGTCATTCCAGGCAATGTGGCTCCTTGCTCAGGACCAATTACATGCACGATACCTTGACGCACATCGTTCATTTTGAACTCAGTCACACCGTAAGTCACACAATTCTCATCCAAGGTTTGTACTTGCAAACGAGAGATGGGGTCGCTTATGCCACTTACACCAGTGCTTCTATCGGTAGTCGGCACATTATGATCGGGCACGGCCAATATAGACGCTGGACGCCACAATTTCCTATTGGCTAACTTCAACCCTTCAAATGCCTGTGGACTCGTGACTTCATGCACCAGATGGCGATCGATGTAAATTAATGCAGTGCCATTTTCTTCATGCACGACGTGGGCATCAAATAATTTTTCGTATAATGTTTTTGCCATAATTTTCTTAATAAGTTGTGTACTTAATCTCTAAAGTTACCAAACTGCAATGGAAAGTCAGTCACACTTTTTTTAACAAAAGCAATTGCATCTTGCAACAAATCACGTTTAGCACCATTGATGCGGACGGTCTCACCTTGAATACTGGCTTGAACTTTCAAACCTGAATCTTTAACTAGTTTAACAATGCGTTTTGCTAAATCTGAGTCTATGCCATCACGAATTTTGAGCTCTTGCTTCACCTTATTACCAGATACCTTTTGAACATCTTTGTGCTCCAAACGCTTGGATGAATCTGGCTCTTTCTTTTCCATCCCCGGCAACAAAATATCCTTGATTTGATCTAGCTGAAAGTCATTGTCTCCGAATAAAGTGATGAGATTATCTTTCTCATTAAGCTCAACCTTTGCTGAAGAGCCTTTAAAATCGTAGCGATTTGTAATTTGCTTACCTGCAGTATCAATCGCATTTTTCAACGCAACCATATCAACTTCTGAACTAATATCGAATGAAGGCATAACGATCCTTATTGATCCAAGCTTATGGATACCAAGAAATAGTGAGTAAAAACACGATAAAGCTAGAGTGGGGAAAAAGCCTAGCTATTGGATGCTTAACATTTACTCAAAGTGACAAACATAGTCGAGTGTTTCTAATGTCTCAATATCGAATGATGATTTACCAGGTACAGTGAATTTATCTCCCGCACCGTAAGTTTTCCAATCTACTTCACCATTAAGTAAGACTTTACAGACACCAGAATTAATTTCCATCAACTCAGGTGCATCTGTGTTGAAAGTCAGTAAGCTCGGAAAAATAACGCCTATGGTGCTTCGTGTGCCATTAGGTAACATCACTGTGTGACTAACGCATTTGCCGTCAAAATAGATATTAGCTTTCTTTTTTACGCTAACATTGTCAAATTGTGCCATTTTCTTTTACTTTCTGTAAGGAATTGAATTTATATTATCGCAGAAAACCCATGCCTAACCAAGCAACACATTAGGCTTTGTTGTCGATGTCGCTCATGCAATACTAAGAAAAGTTATGATCTAACGGGTCGTTAATTGACGATTACGGACGCGCATCACCCCAACGTAAGCTGCAACGATCATCACCGATGTAGTAGGTTTCTCCACTCCGATCAACGCAGTAGTTTGGTGAAACAATCATTTCAGAGAACGTTTCACTCTCACTGATGCGCGTGTAATCGAACAGCACCGAACGTATTACCTTAGCGTTCTTGCGTATATGAGAACCATGCGAAATCCAGCACGGCCCAACAATTTCCGCTCCAGCATCTATTTTGGTACCTGAATCAATATAAACTGGGCCTACAATTTTGACGTGATCCCAATCTATACTTGTGTTTAAACCCACCCAAACTCCTGGCTTTACCTGTTTACCTGGCATTTTCATGTAACTAATTTCACCACGTAACACACGTTGCAAGACTTCCCAGTAATCAGAAATACGTCCAATATCAATCCAGTTGTAGTGACGATTTTGCGCGTAAAAAGGCAATCCTTTTTCTACAAGCAAAGGAAATAATTGACTCCCTATATCAAAAACCTCACCAGCTGGAATCAACTCTAAGACTTCCGGCTCAAAGAAGTAAATGCCGGTACTTGCAAGATTCGAACGCGCATCTTTTTGCGTGGGTTTTTCCTGGAAAGACATTACACGCCCATGAGCATCTGTTTCAACAATCCCGTAATTACCTACTTCACTATTAGGTACTGGCATGGCAACAATACTCACCATAGCCTTTTTCTGCTTATGCTCTAATAGGGCTGCCCCGATATCCAAATCAATCAAAGCATCACCACAAATCACTATAGTAGTCTGATCGAAAAAACCACCAAAGTCATGAATTTTACGCATTCCGCCAGCTGAGCCTAATGGCGACGGCTTAACCTCGCCATGATCATAGACACCTTCAAAAGAGTAACCGATATCAACACCCCATCGACTACCGTTGCTAAAATAGTGCTCTATTTTTCGATGCGAATGTGCCACATTTACCATAATTTCGCATACGCCATGACGCGCTAAATGCTCAATCAAATACTCCATTACTGGCTTACCGAGAATAGGAATCATTGGCTTAGGTAAATCTTTAGTCAGTGGACGCACTCGGGTGCCCTGCCCTGCAGCTAGAATCATGCCTTTTAATTTATTCGTCATTTACATTCCTGTGTATTATTCTTGACATCCTGTACAGACTAGATTGGCAATATTAGTGCTTTAGGAGCCTTTGAATGTAATTGTAATGCAAACCTTATTATCTATCACAATATCAGATTTATATTTTACTAAGTCAGGCAGTTTTTACCCTAATTCAAGCATGGGTTTAAGCATAAAGACAAAACAATAATGCAAAGCTATGGGAATGATCCTACTGACTATATAATACGTGGCTTAAAATACACCAAGCCCTCGTAGCTCAGTGGATAGAGCATCCCCCTCCTAAGGGGAGGGTCACACGTTCGATTCGTGTCGGGGGCACCACCAACATTAGACTTTAACATTCCAAAGTAGTATATTC
>Ga0316218_1002409_pt1 | contig 17337 bp, 18 predicted proteins | sample TBH18003metaG_FD_203634 | JGI IMG/M metagenome (GOLD analysis project Ga0316218, IMG submission 203634) | Freshwater microbial communities from Trout Bog Lake, Wisconsin, USA - TBH18003 | ecosystem: Environmental > Aquatic > Freshwater > Lake > Hypolimnion/Profundal zone | place: USA: Wisconsin...
TATTGAGTTTAAATATTGCGGTATACTTATTATTTCCAGTAACGGAATCATGGTTCGACGAGGCTCACCATGACACCTATCTAATGCGGAATTCGCATTGAAAACATGCTGATCATTTAAAATTGCTGCCACAGAATCCCTATATTTATACATAAATAAAACCCATGATCAAGCACTATACCAAAGACGATATAACCGTAGTGTGGAAGCCCGAACTTTGCCAGCACAGCGCCATCTGCTTTCATGGCCTTGCAGAGGTATTTGATCCCCGCCGCTCGCCATGGATAGATATGAACGGCGCAGAATTGGAACGGATAAAGGAACAAGTGGCACGCTGCCCATCGGGCGCATTAAGCTACCTTCAAAACGAAACAAAGGCGTGAGCGAACAGGAACAGATAGAATGGCTTAGAGAAAGACTGGCACAACCACTACCCGGCCGCACTGCGCAAGAGCGCATGATGGGCAGGGTAGTATCCATGCCCATGAAGATACCCGACAACGCACGCCCCAGCGCCGTGCTATGCCTCCTCTTCCCGATGCACGATGAACTGCATATGCTGCTGATGAAGCGCCGCGAAGATACATCAGCCCACAGCGGACAGGTGAGCTTTCCCGGCGGCAGCTACGAGACTACCGATGCCGATATGCGCGCCACAGCCCTGCGCGAAGCACAGGAAGAAGTGGGCATCCTTTCCACCGATGTGGATATTCTCGGCGCGCTCACACCGTTATACATACCCGTGAGCAACTTCAACGTATATCCATTCGTTGGCTATGCAAAACAGCGACCCTTGTATAGCCTTAGCCACAGCGAGGTATCCTACACCATAGAAGTGCCACTCAGCGAGCTGCTACATGCCGAAAGAAAAACCGTGACCGAAGTAATATCGCCCGCTCAGCCGGATGTGAAAAGAAAAGTGAACGCCTACCTGCTCAAAGACGGCACCATCATATGGGGAGCCACAGCGATGATCATCAGCGAGCTGGAAGTGATATTGGAGGAAAGAAAATAGGCGAATATCTCGCCCTTTCAAGGCTTGTGTTATGTGTATCGCGAGTCGAGTGGCGTTGACCCTCGCTGGCATATGCCGTCCTTACAGGGCTTTTTTCCTATGATCGCTTTTCAAAAAAATCCCGCGCAGGTGAGCCTGCGCGGGATACTTATTTAGAGCTGCTTCGGCTTATGCCCTCAGTGTGAGGTGCGAAAAGTTTGGCGCTTCGGTATTCCTTATTGAATTGTAAGTAGGTATGATGTAGCGGGCACTATAGTCGTTATCGGAGATGAACTTCACAACATATTCTACAGCGAAAGCAGGATCATTCTTTTTGCCTACCAGCAGGTATTCGAGATAGAAGAGACTGATGCCGGAATCGAAAGAACCACCGTTGTCTTTACCGATCCATTTTTCGGCGAAGGCAACAATATCATCTTTATTATCGGCAAGCCTTTCGTGGAGTTGCTTCAGGGTATATACCTTGAGGAAGCGGAGGCGCTCCACATCTCCTTCGATATCTATTTCAAAGTTGATCTTTGCGCCTGCACGTTCTGCGATCTGCATATCTACTTCTTTCAGCAACTTGCTGTTGAGTACATATTCGCGGAGGCTGATGTCGGTCATTGGCGCATTTTCATCCAGCTGTATGGTCTTCGGGTTTTTGTTGGGTATGTCGTCGTAGAATGCCGGCGCTTTATCAGCAACCTGTTCACGCGCAACTTCTGCGGCATCTTCCATCATGCCGTTGCTGTTCACATTGAGGTTGCCAACAGGCGTTACGGGCAAAGGAATAGAGGCCATAACAGGGGCTATTACTTCTTCGGCAACTGTATGTGGTATCTCCGGTATTGCAGGAGGAACTATGGCTTGCATAACAGGGGCCACATATGCTTCAGCAACCGGGGGAACTTCTTTCTTCACATTGTTGATGCTATCCGCAAGGGCTTTCAGATCATCTGCACCCTGGCCTGCGATAACACTTTTAGCAGCTTCGGCCACAGGCGCTGCCTGCGGATAAGCTGCGGCGATATCCTGTGCTTTTTCCTGCACCTGCTCTGCTACAGCAGCCACCGGCGCGGTAAATACAGACTCGATCTTTGCTGCTACGGGTTGTGCTGCTACCGGTATCTCGAATACAGGAGGTACGGCGACAGGCTGTGGAGCAGCAACAACGGGTATCTCGAACACCGGCGCTGTAACTACAGGCTCAGGTATAGCTACCGGAGGCTGGTAGGCCACAACAGGTATTTCAACCGGGGGCTGTGGCGCTGCCACGGGGGCTACGGCTACAGGCGCTTCCATAACAGGAGCAGGCTGTGCTGCCAACGGAATTTCGACAACAGGCGCTACGTAAACAGGCGCTGGCGGCGCATATACCGGTTGTGGCGCAGGCGCTGCTATTGGTTGTTCTGCAACAACAGGAGCTACTGGCTGTGGCTCCTTAGCTACTGCCTGCAGGTGCTCTGCAAAAGTATTGGCATTGGCAGCCACATTATTTTCGGTATGATGGGCCACACGTTTTTTAGCATGTTCTGTTCTTACCCGCAGGAATTCTATATCTGCCATTTCCAGCAGTGCGCCTACGCGATAGAAATCTCTCTTGGCTTCGTCTGCAACAACAGCTGTATCGTAGCCCAGTTCTTTTTCAATACCGGACCAAGCGTCCTGCAGCATTGAGGATATCTGTATCTCAAATTTCTTATCGCCCAGTCTCTTGTACTCTGTAAGCTCGCGGCGATTGGCCTTAAGGCCCGCTGAGTAATTGATGTGCTTGTAAGAGAACGTTTCTACACGGATATCTTTCTTGCTGATGGAGCGCTCCTGCTGCACATCCAGCTCCGACTCCAATATGTGTGATATCTTGGCTACTGTATCTTCAAAATAAGTGATGATCCTGATCACAGGCACGTACTGCTCATCTGCCGAACGATCGGCATGATGATCTACCATTCAATGCGGTAATACGGAATATCGTTTTGTACAACGATCTCCCTTACGAGGTCTTCTATCTTTATGGTAAACGTACTGAAACGTTCTATTGCCGATTGGTGACTTCTAAAATGCATAGTCCTTAGTCATTAGTCTACAACAATACGATTTTTTTCTTAATTATACCCATGTTGAAAATTTGCTTAACAATTGATTAGTATATTCTTAACCACGTATTAAGGATTGTTGCGGGGCTTATATTGCGGGCGTATTTTCTTCTTTATCGGTTTTTGTATCGCGAGGTTTCCAGAGGTCTTTCCACTGGCCGGGTGTGAGGGCATCGCTCACATCGAAGTTGCCGATCTTAGTGCGGCGCAGCTCCTGTAGATAAGCGCCGCAGCCGAGTATCTGTCCAATATCCTGCGCCAGGGAGCGTATATATGTGCCGGTGCTGCATACTACCCTGAAGTGCACCTCAGGCAGGTTGATAGCCGTGATCTCGAATTCGCTAACGATAACGGGCCTCGGCTCCAGCACTACATCCACGCCTGCTCTGGCAAGGTCGTAAGAGCGTTTGCCATCTCTCTTTATAGCAGAATGGCTGGGTGGCACCTGCATAATGTTGCCGGTAAGCTGTAGTGCCGCTGCATATACCTGCTCATTGGTTACCTGTTCAAAAGGCATGGGGTTCTCCGGCTCACTTTCTTTGTCGTACGTAGCAGTGGAAGCGCCGAGGTGAAAGATACCGGTATATTCTTTGGGCAGCTGCTGAAAACCGGAGATCTGCTTGGTCATAGCGCCGGAGCAGCAGATAAGCAGGCCTGTAGCCAGTGGATCGAGTGTGCCGCAATGGCCTATCTTGGCCTTGAGGGATATTTTAATGTGGTTTACTGCATCAAAAGATGTCCATTTATAGGGCTTATCCACAAGTATGACCCCACCTTTTTTAAGCTCGGCGGGCATTGGCCTTTTTTCCATTAGGGCAAAGGTAAGCAGATGAACAGACAAATAAAGGGCGCAATTTAACACGCCGTGGCACACTTTTTCCTATACCATAGTCAGAAAGAACAATTGGTAACCTCTAAAAACAAATCACATGAAAACGACAATATTAGTTTCGCTGCTGTGCCTGGGCTCCCTTTGCAGCTTCGCACAATTCCAATACACTACCAAAGACCATCCCAAACTGAAGGAGAATGTTCGGATACCTGTAACACCTGCATTTGACGGGCCTTACACGGTTGTATCAGATACTCCCTGCTATATGTACATCAGGCATGGCCTGTATGTGCTGGACTGCCCCGGCATTTACTTTCCGCCGGAAAAGAGGGCCGATGAAGATAACGTGGCTGTGTATGAACCCGCTACAGGGGAGATAACCGTACAAGGCGAGAAGAGCTATAGCGGCTACTACCCAGGCAAGAGCGCCCTGCGCAGAGATCCGGAAATGCCTGCCAACGCAGTACCTGCGTGGCCTACTACACCCTACATACCTTTATACGACCCGCCATGCTACCGTTATGTGAACAAACACGGCTAATCAGTGATGGAGTGTCATGGATTGCAATTTCCCCCGGAAGATAAAAAGTAGGATACTTCCTATCTATAGTAAAAAGCACCTCGGTTGGGGTGCTTTTTTATACCCGAAAAGGTATATAAGCGCATGAACAATTCTTTGGAAATATTCACTATGGGAAAGAAGGAAACAGGCAAACCTGACCCAGGCTGAATTGGCTGCAAAGCAGGAGTGGGCTTGCTCTGTATAAGAGAAACGGAACAAGGAAAGCCCAACGCTGCGAATGGATAAAGTGAACAGGGTGCTACAACTCTTTGGACATGAACTGATGCCCATACCGTTTGACCAGTAAAAATATATAGATGAGAAAAGCTGAGGAGTATATGCGCGATAAAATGGACGGGCTATTATCTGAAACAGATTACAAAAGCTGTAGCAGGATAGCAGTAATGATAATATTTTACAAATACTCGTGTTTTTTTATAATATATCCCCCTCTTTTACCCCTAATTACCGTAAGATTTTTTTGAATATACCAAAACAATAGTACCTTTACGTTGTTAAAACGCAACATATGAAGCCACGCACACAAAAGAGAATCTTGTTTATCGGCAGGTCTATGTTGTGGTCTGTGCTGCTGTATATGAGCATGATGCTGGTCATCAATTGGGATGATGTGAGCAGGGCATTGAACGCTACGGCTACCGTGGTAAGCAGCACTCAACCCGCTGATCAGTCGCAGGATCCTGCCAATACTGCGAAGGCAAATGTCGGCTCGCATACCGGAATTGTAAAAACCGTGATCGTTGTATTGAAGGCAGTAAGCGGCATTGCTACCGCATCGCACTAAGCAGCTTTCTTTATTCCAAATGGCTCCATGCCATCCGCAGCGATACTTCTTCATTCTTTTTGTACTGCACTAAGGCCGCATACACACCTCTCTTTGCATCAAAGTCAGCACCCTCTATAAAACTGCATTTGTATTCATTTTCGGCCGGTGTTCCGAATACATAATGCTTGGTCACCACCTTACCCTTGCCCAACTTGTAGTAGCAGGCATTAGTGCGGCTGAAGTCATACACCGTATCTCCGGGGTCTTTTATACTGTTACTGAAGTTCTTGTCTTTGTCGTTATAAATAACATAGTAATCTCTGTTGCAGGTATAGCTGTTCGTGCCTACAAATTGCCTGCTATATACTTGTTCAGGCTCTTCAGGGCCAAATAGATCGGTGAACTGTAAAGATCCCGACTCTCTGTAAGGCTCATAATATTCGTAATACCCTTTATAGTATTGCGATTTGGGTAGTACTGTACCCCATATCTCTTTCCCTTCATCATCCAACTGGGTAATGCAGATATTGCCCAGGTAGTTTTCGTGTCCCACCAATCCTTGTTTTTCAATCTCTTTATGTTGTGCAAGAGACTCGGAAACGATCGTTGTAAGCCCATATACATTCGTGAACATTTTTACAGGTACGCCTTCAAAAGACTTCGCGTAACGGGCCTGTATATGCATTGAAGCATTTGCAAGCTGATGATGTAGCCAGTTTTTTTTGGCAACCATACTTACTGTATCAAAATTGAGAAACAGCGATGCCATAACAGCTCCGGGTTGTCTTTCCAGGCCTACTTTAAAAGTGACTGGTATGTAACTGAACATCAGCATATTCAATGTGCCAACAAAAGGATTGTAAGTGAATCCTGTATAATAAGGAAAGATGTTCGCGCCAAGATTATAACTCCCTGTTCTTACTGTATTGCTGTTTATAGGGATGAAAAATGTAAATAAAAAGTGTGTGTAAGTGTTACCCCGATCTGCTTCCCTGAATTTTTCATGTTGTGTTGAATTGTCGGACTGTTGTTTCAGACAAGCAGTAATGCAGGTGCCTGCGGCACTGCAATCAGCGCCGGTTATTGTTAGCAAGTCGTACTCATCCCTGCTTACCGGTATGGTCACATCCCTGGTCGCTTCATACTTATTATTATAATAGGAGACATGCAGGTCGCACTTTCTGAATGGCACATTATCAGTAGCAAATAGAATTTCGTAGCCATCATCAGTTGCGCTTTTCATCACGTAGAAATTTGTAGGCAATGCTGTTGAATGAGAGTCGCCTGCCTGCTTTTCCATTATTAGTTCGCCGTCAGTGCCATTAAAGCGTGCGCAAACCAACTCGTGTTTGCCCAAATGCTCTTGGTCTATGAATAGAACAGCCTCTTCGTTTACTTCAAATAATCCTTTGAGCAGAGAAGTTTTCAATACTGTTACGTCAAATAGCCGTAGATTTTGTTTTTGCGTAGCTACAAGACGGTGTGAACTATCGAATACATAAACGATTAACGGCTTGCTCGGTTCAAAATGAAAAAGCAAGGTATTGCCGTTTTTCATGCACAATACTTTATTCCAGCCCACAGGCCTAATATCTAGCGGGTCGCTCATTTGCTTTTGCTCTTGCGCAAAGCCACTCAGCGGCAACAAAACAAAAAGGAATACGAATAATGAATGAGTATATTTCATAACACATAAACTTATTGAGCGCTAAAATAATACAATATCCGGGCTTAGAAACGAAAAGCCCGCGTATTGCTACACGGGCTTTCGTTTAAACAGAGCAGAAGGGGTAATTTTTCTTATGCCATTTCCATACTTACGAGGTTCATATGCTCAGAACTTACCATTTGCAGGGCCAGGCTCTTTATAGATGGATATACCAGCTCATACACGCCTTTTTTGCTTGGTGGCACATCAGCTTCCTGCATAGCCACTATGTATATTATGGACTCCGGTATATCTAATACTGTGCATACTTTAGATATTGTTCGTTGGCTGGGGCGTTTTACGCCCGTCTCTATTTGCGAAAGAGAGGTTTGTGACAACTCACATTTTTCAGCCAGTTCGTACTGGGTGATGGAAAGTTTCTTTCTGATCGACTTAATTGCCAGGCCTACATTCATCTGAGTAAGTTTTAAAATATTTCTGTGAAATCGTTGATAATTAATAAAATATCATCTTTCTTTAAAAACTGCTTGTACTTAATAAGACGGAGTAAAAGTGGAAAACGTTTGGTTCGCGCACCTATATTGATTAAAATAAGGTGTTAGCAGCCACAGCCCGGCGCTTAATATTGGCTTGTATAAGTACATTTGCCGGGTGTCAAACAGCTTCTCCAAAGAATTTACGCTCCATAAAAAGAGCCACCTGGCCATCATAGTACCCCAACTAAGGAAAGACGGTATGTACTACGAGGTCAATATCAAAAATTACCCCCGCTTCTATATGTCGTGGTCGGCGCTGGGCAGGTTCGACATAACAGGAGATGAAATAGACTCCATACCTTACGAAGTAGTGTTGGCCGTTAGCGATATTATAGAGAAAATGAGAAAGAAATAATAAAAAGAGCGAAGAAACAGAGCAGGGAGCGGAGGGAGGCCTTTGGCCTACTTCACCCGCTTTATCTTTATCAACGCCGACTGGCCTTTGTTGTTATAGGCAAGTATGCTGTAGGTGATCTTGCCGTCGTGCAACAATATATCAGCAGTATTGGGTGGCTCCGAGCCTTCGTTCAGCGCCAATATAGACAGTGCGTTGAACCCATAACCACTAATGGGGATACGCACCACCTTCTTCTGCCTCATCAGGAAGTAATCAGCTAAAACGGGTACCCCGTTGAAGTACACCGAAACCTTATCCCCATCCACAGTACCACCATCCCATATTTCTGCCACTACAGTATCAGAATGCCATTCGTAAGTCTTTTCCACGCCCTTCGTCACCTTGTCGGTAGGTACGGGTATTACCTTAGGGTCAATGCCTGAGGGGGTAGGCGCAGGCGCAGCAACCGGCTTCGGCTTATGTCCCATTGTGATCACGGTATCAAATTTTTCCGCTGTATTGAATAAGGCTTCCAGCTCGGCATCCAGGTCGAACAGCACTGTGCCGCCGGTGCAGGCGGTTCGGTCGGCCTCCGCGCCATTTATGGGGCCAGTAAGTGCATTGCCTGTACCCGTATGCTCATAATCCAGGTTAGCATCTACCAGGCACATATAAGCGGTGGTGTGTACATCGTGAGAATAGGCTATTGTTTTCTCGCTGAAGGTGAGCCTGCGGCTGTGCTTATCTAGCACGCCCACTATGGCTGTCTTGGTATCATTAGGCTCAGTATAGGTGTAGGAGTAGCCCTTGATATCGCCATGCGCATTGGCAGTAAACACCAGCTTGTACGCAAACACCTCGCCCGTATTCATCTTCAGCCTGCCGCGCAGGGTATATTCCTGCGCGAGTACAATCTGTGCAGTGAGCAGTAGTAAAAATATAGTGAGGAGTTTTTTCAATGAGGATGTTTTGGCAAAAGTAGTGTGTTTGTGAGTATCCTATTATTCTACCTTGAAATCGTACTTCTTCTCGATCCTAACATCAGTATTGTTTTTCTGCCACATACCATAGGTCATACTCATTTTGTTTGGTTTTCTGAAACAAGGATTACGGAAATTAAAAGCAATAAACAGCATTTCATCACCCTTATAATTGGCTATATCATCTTTGACCATTTCATAGATCCGCTGATCTTTCTCTTTTACATTTTTGCCATAAAACACAACACTTATTGTTTTTTGATGCAAAAGCAATGCCTTAATCTCCTTCTTATCATCAAAACTATATGCAAGCTTTTCACTAAACACCGGCGACCAGTCTTTCATATCAGTTGGGGTCAATTCAAATACTGCAATGATGTTGCTGTCCGCAAGTGAGTTCGACCATGGATCTACCCTTATGCTACCTGCTACCCAGATCGCTTTTACAAACTTAATGTTATAAGTTGGGTCATCTTGCGCATAAATTGTTTGTACGGCAAGTAGCAGAACGGACATGGCAAGGAGTTTTTTCAATGGAGATGTTTTGGCAAAAGTAGTGTGTTTAAGCATTTTATTCCCCTACATAATGAGTGTATTGAAATCGCTGTGCCCTCCTCAAATAAAAACCATCCGTTATCAACGCGTTCAATTCCCGTATTTCTTTAAAAAGTTGCGCCATCTTTTCTTTTTTCTGTTTAGCAGTCAGGCCATTATTATTATCATGGCCAACCTCATCAATGCTTAGTTGCTTTAGTGAGGCTAAGTATAGTTTCTTCTGCGCATCAAAACTATAGGGCTCAAAATAATCATTGTACCAGTTGCGCGTCTGCATATAAACTGAATAGGCAGCATAACCATCGATCCTAATTCCCGTATGCCCATAAAAAGTACCACCGTAATCCAAAATACCGTAAACGTTATTTATATGCTCGTATATCTGGATCATTGTATCTAACCGCTTACAATGAACACTATCCATTCTTTTCTTTAAAAAATAAGCATAAAGCACATTGTATTCATCGTGTCCCGTTTCAGCGCCAAATCTGTAATCTGAGGACTCTCTACAGGTTATATCGTAAGATACATCCGGACTATATGGGATGGAGTCATTCATTTCATATAATTCCGGGAATTTGTTGATTATTTTATTGAACTGTTTTTTAGAATACCTGTAAGTTTCATAAGTGCGGACGACAATTACCGAATCGGTCTTTGCATACAACGACGTGTCCACTCGACTCTTGGGTTGGACTATTGTAGTACGCCCGAATCGCTGAATTGTTAAGCTATGGTTCGGTGGCTGCGGGTTTTGGCAACCTGTAGCTAGGAAAAGCAAATAAAGTATGGTGAGGAGCTTTATCAAAGGGGGATGTTTGAGAACAAAAATAGTCGTGTTTATGGAAAATATGCTAAATAGAGCATACTATAACGCGCGATCATCCTTTTACATTGCCGCATGACAGAAATTATTTTAGTTCTTGTTGTTGCGGTATCCATCTGCCTACTGATGGCTGCGCTGGCTTATGTAGACCTTGTGGAATATACCTATCCTGCTTTGGGTGAAGTACGGCTGAAGAAAAGAGTTTTTCCATTTGCGGGGTATTTTTTACTGAAGCTCATTTTGTACGTTGCCGCATTCCATACTTCGCTATTGATCTTTCATCAGCCATCTATTAAGCAAGTCTTTATGGTAGAATGTGTGGTAGTATTGGTGGTCAAGTATGTATTGGCGTTGGCTATACGATCGAAGTATAAGTATGAACTGGTGGTGATGGAACTGCCCGTGTTGATCATTTCCTGCCTGCCTGTATTTTGTTATTGCTGGGGGCTTTGGGACTGGATAGCGGATTGAAGAGTGGTTTTATCTTCCACGCGCATCCTCCCAATCCAGAAAGCTACCCGGATTTTCTTTTACCTGCTTGCGGGCATCGTTTACAAGTTCGACCTGTTCTTTGGTAAGTATATTCTGTCTTAAATAGTTTCGCACAAGAGGTGTTATGTTAAATCCTGTATCATCGCTCTTTCTATCGGCAAGCGACCAGTAATGCAGAAGATCAAAGTACATCGTACGATCTCTATCCAACACCTGCTTAATTTCAAGCCACACCTTATCCTGCTCATCTTGCCTGTCAAGAAGGTAGTCATCGTAGGATGCCAGTATGAGCTCCATCATTGCATGTTTGTATTGTGGCGACAGGCTTTCGTTCTCAATAAATTTGAGAAATTCTGCCAACCTGGATTTGTCCGCCAACTCTATCGCCCAATCCTGCTCATGCCCGGTTGCAGGCAAGTTAAGTAGCACATTTAACGCTGTCATCGTTTCGCTGGTTATTATCATACGACTATTTTACAATTTACTCTTTCTCCATTCACTTCCACGCAACCAAACATCCCTCTTAAGGTCGTGGTTTATCACTCCATCCTCCTCCCTCCCGAATAAACCCTCACCACCTTTGCGCCCAATACATCACCCTCACTCACCTGCATCAGGTCTCGGTCCAGTATCACAAAATCTGCCTTCTTGCCCACTTCTATACTGCCTACTTCCTGCTCTAAGAAATCAGCCTTAGCGGCCCATATAGTGATGCCGCGAAGGGCCTGCTCGCGCTTAAGCGCATTCTCCTTCTGAAATCCACCGGTAGGATATCCCTTGGCATCCTTACGGGCTATGGCTGCATAAAACGTTTTTACGGGCGAAATATCCTCCACCGGGAAGTCCGTGCCCAAGGGCAGCCAGCCGTTTTGTTGCAGTAATTGCTCATAAGCATAAGCCCCCTTCAGGCGATCATCACCTATACGGTCCTTGGCCCAGTACATATCGCTGGTGGCATGTGTGGGCTGCACCGATGGGATGATGGATGCGCGGCCAAACAGGTCCATATCGGCAGGGCTTATGACCTGCGCGTGCTCTATGCGCCAGCGTTTGTTGTTCTTCCCCTCCAGGTATTTGTTATACACATGCAGCACCATGCGGTTCCCACTGTCGCCTATGGCATGTGTGCATAATTGAAAGTCAGTATTGATGATCAGCGCTGCAAGCGAGTCGTAGTGTGCCGATGGGTGCAGCAAAAAGCCATTCCAGTTTTCTTTATCGGCATAGGGTGCCAGCAGGCAGGCGCCGCGGCTACCCAGCGCGCCATCGGCATATGCTTTTATGCCCTTTACAAATAGCTTGTCTGTTTTATAGGGGCCGCGGGGCAGGTAGCGGTTGTAGTTGGCGGTGTCGTCGCTCAGCATCACGTACAGCCGCATCTGTAGCTTTCCTTCGCGTTGCAGTGTGTCTATCATTTCCACATCGGTATACATGAGGCCGCAATCGGTGATGGTGGTAAGCCCCTGCGCAAAACAGTTCTTCTGCGCGGCCACCAGCCACTTCTCGTAGTCGGCCTTGGAGGCCGGTGGCATGATGCGCGTCACCAATTCCACCGCATTATCTATCAGCACACCGGTGAGGCGGTTGTCTTTTGTTTCTATCTCGCCGCCCGCTATCTTTTGGTTGGCTGTCACACCCGCCAGTGCAAGGGCCTTGCTGTTGGCAATTGCAGCATGGCCATCTACCCGTTGCAGCAGCACCGGCTTATCAGGGAACAGCGCATCCAGCGACCGGTTATCAGGGTAGGCCATACCGGGAAATTTATTCTGGTCCCATCCACGGCCACGTATCCACGGCTCGGCAGGGTGGGCTGCAGCAAATGTTTTTACACGCTCCACAGCTTCATTCCATGTTTTGCAATCGTACAGGTCTACGGCAAACAGTCCCCTCCCATATCCTACAAAATGCGCGTGGGCATCTATAAATCCCGGGTACACCGCCTTGCCCTGCGCATCCACCATAGAGTCGGCGCTATACGCATTCAGTATGTCTTCGTTTTTGCCCACGGCTATTATCCTGCCGTCCTTCACCGCAAATGCCTCGCTGATGCCAAAGGCACTGTCCACTGTGTAGACACGGCCATGGTGCAATATGAGGTCTGCACCTTGCTTACTATGGCAAGAGGCCAGCAGTGTGCATATAGCTGCCAGCGGCAGGAGTATCGAAAAACGGGTAGCGCGCAAAATAATGTGTGTTTTAGCAAGTAAAAGTAGCATATACGCCTGTAATTGCTTCGGGATATAAATGCTTCACTGGTTAGTGGCAGTAAATACTTTTTCCTTAACTTCATATCCCGATTACATCTTAAACCTACTGAAATGAAACAGATAACCCTGGTACTTTTGGCCACTTGCACGGTGGCCGTTTTTTCCTGCAAAAAAAGCAGTTCCTCCTCTACGTCTATTGTTGGCAAATGGAAGATGACCTCTGTCAGCGGCAAGTTGATCTATGGCAACTACAGTAGTTACGACTCTACCAACTATTCGTATAAAAGCCCGGATAGCATATTTACCAGGGTTGATTTCTCAACAGACCCCTACGGTTTTGACAGTACGAATTTTGTGGTCAGTATGAACAACTGGTCTTTCAATGCCGATGGCACTTACTCGATCAATGAAATTTACAGGGAGAGCAGCTACCCAAGTATATCCGATAATGTTTCGGGTGTGTGGCAATACCTCAGTAATACAAGTGCGAATGATGCTGTTTTGCTCCAGGGCCCTACAGCAGCACTTTTACCGGGAGGCACCAATAGCTCTTACACGTTTAAAGTTAACGGAAACACACTGACCTTAACCCTGGTATATGCGCAAAGGAATACCAGTAATCTGCAGGCTACTGATCTCGTTGTTACTTTTTCAAAAATGTAGTGCTTATTCTGGATGAAATTTTACCAGTATTTACTAGCTACTATGGCAATTATACTCTGCCTGGTTAACATATTGGATTATGGGGGGGCACTATACGCATCATTTAGTGGGCAAGGTTTTTATTATTTATACAACAACATTAGTCAATGGGAGTTTGACCTTTATTATTTCTTTGCGGCATCAATTTCAGCGGTAACGGTCATTTACCTATTGATTTATTTGAAGAAAAAGGAGACAATAAAGCTTACAAATACGCTGTTGATGTTTGTATTTTTCATGGTCTTAGTAACGCTATGTGAATTCTATATTAGCTCAAAATATGTTGGTGTGTGATAGCTACCGAAGCGACAGTCGTTATGCAAAAATTACGCGCTTTTGTGACCAAAACTTTCCCCTTTAGGGTCGGGGTGGTTTCGCGCCGATAAAATAACACAACCAAACTTTCCCTTTAGGCGGGGTCTTCTCGCGCAGCTCCGACTCCTCAGTGCTAAAAACACCTATCCTTCGTGATATAAAACCCATTCCCTATCTTACTACTGTAAAACCTTGCCTATGTACCGCAGCCTGCTACTCGTTTTGTTATTACTTCCTGTGCTATCTGTGGCACAGCGCGCACAGCGCATCAAAGGAAGCATTGTAGATAAAGAATCCAAAACGCCCCTCATAGGTGTGAGCATAGCCGTGGCAGATGTAAAGCCCGGCATGGGTGCGGCCAGTGATGCCGACGGGCATTTTGTTATAGACAGTGTGCCGGTGGGCAAGCACACCATCACCATATCTTATGTGGGCTATCAAAGCATCACTATGAATGATGTGCTGGTAACCAGCGCGCACGAGGTGGTGCTGCCGGTAGAGATGGAGGAGAGCGCTATAAAAATGAAGGAGGTAGTGGTAAGCAGCAAGCGGGAGCATATCAATGATATGGCACTGGTAAGTACTAAAACATTTGATGTGCAGGAGACCGAACGCTATGCCGGAAGCCGATCAGACCCTGCACGCATGGCCTCCAACTTTGCAGGCGTGCAGGGCGGCGATGATTCCCGCAACGACATCATCATCCGGGGCAACAGCCCGCAGGGCGTGCTGTGGCGGGTAGAGGGTGTGGATATACCCAACCCAAACCACTTCAATATACCCGGCACCACGGGTGGCCCTGTAAGCATACTCAACAATAAGACACTGGCCAACAGCGATTTTTTTATGGGCGCTTTCCCTGCCGAGTACGGCGATGCAGTGGCCGGTGTGTTTGACGTGCGCCTGCGCAATGGCAACAATGATAAGTATGAATTCACAGGGCAGTTTGGCTTCCTGGGCACAGAGCTGGCCGCAGAGGGGCCGCTGTCGCGCAGCAACGGTTCTTCGTTCCTGTTCACGTACCGGTATTCTACTTTGCAGATCTTCCAGGGGCTTAATATAAAGATCGGCACCACCTCTGTGCCGAATTACCAGGATGCCACCTTCAAGCTCAACTTCCCGATCGGTAAGAAGTCTGATATTGCGGTCTTCGGTATTGGCGGTCTAAGCAACATCAACCTCATAGAAAGCAACCAGACATCACCCACCGGCGAGCTGTATGGCGAGAGCGACCGCGACCAATATTTTACGTCCAATACCGGCATTGTAGGCGCTACCTACAGCCACACCATCAACTCTACTACCTATACCAAATTCACCATAGCCGAAACAGGCACCGAAGTGAATGCGCACCACAATTATATCTTCCGCGATGCAGCAACGTTCGCGGTCGATTCGCTAAAAAATATCCTCGGTTACAATTTTGCCACCACCAGCACGGTGGCACATTGGTACGTCAATAAAAAGCTATCGCAAAAGCAAACCATCAAGGTAGGCATTGTCAATAATTTTTATCACCTCAACCTCGCCGACAGCAGCCGCCAATACCCACCCACACGGCAAGACTGGGAACACCGCGAGAACTTCAGCGGCAGCACCGACCTGGTGCAGGCCTATGCACAATACAAATACCGCCCCAGCGATGCGCTTACTTTCACTGCCGGGCTACACGCCCAATACCTTACACTTAATGGCTCCAAATCGCTGGAGCCACGACTGGGCATGAGGTGGGCATTGAGCGATAAAGATGTGATCACGGCAGGCTACGGCCTGCATAGCGAGATGCTGCAACTGTACCAGTACTTTGCCATAGACACCAACAAAGTGATGAACAACAAAAATGTAGGCTTCACCCGCAGCCATCATTTTATACTGGGCTATGATCGCACGCTTTCTAAAACGCTGCACCTTAAATTAGAAGCATACTACCAGTATCTCTTTGATGTGCCTATCGAAACAAGGATCGGCTCCTCCTACTCCACGCTCGATCAAGGCACAGGCTACTCCCGTGATTTCCCCGATACACTCAAGAATACCGGCCTGGGCTACAACTACGGCCTGGAAGCCACTATCGAAAAAACTTTCAGCCATGGCTACTATGTGCTGCTTACCGGTTCTGTGTATAACTCACAGGCTAAAGGAAATGACGGCGTATTCCGCAATACCGATTACAACACCCACTTTGCACTCAATCTCCTTGGCGGCTACGAGAAGAAGATATGGAGATACAGTACACTCATCACGGGCATCAAAGTCACCTTTATTGGTGGTATGCTCTACTCGCCCGTAGATACCGCCGCATCTAATAAGCTGGGTGATGTTATTGTGGTAGACAGCCAGCGCAATACCCTGCAATTCAAGCCCTACTTCCGTACCGATATAAAGCTGGGCTACCGCATCAACTCCAAAAAAGTAACGCACGAGATCGGCCTCGACCTGGTCAATGTCTTCAATACACAAAACATACTTTCGGATACCTACAGCTACACACTGGCACAGCTGGGCCGCGATCCGTTCTACTATCAATACCAGCTCGGCTTCCTGCCTATATTTTATTACCGCATAGATTTTGGCATAAAACGGAAATCGTAATACGGGTAGGTGTCCCACACCTCCGAAGGTGTGGGACACCTTTACTTGCGAGTGTGTAGATTTGTCAACTTTTTAAAAGTTGTCAAATCTGGCATGGCGTTTTCTCCTCACTTTTACCGCACAATACCTAACTTTGACACATGAGCGCAGTACTTTTCACTAAAGAAAACGGCGTAGGGTACATCACCCTCAACCGCCCCGATAAATATAACAGCTTTAACCGCGAAATGGCTATGGGCCTGCAGGGCTACCTTGATGAATGCGAGAAGGATGATGACGTGCGGTGTATCTATATAACGGGTGCAGGCAAAGGCTTCTGTGCAGGGCAAGATCTTGCCGAGGCTATGAACCCTACCCCGGAGGAGTTTGCCCGCATGGTGCGCGATCATTACAATGCCACCATACTGCGCCTGCGCCATATCGAGAAGCCCATCATAGCTGCCGTAAATGGTATAGCAGCCGGCGCCGGCGCCAACATAGCCCTGGCCTGCGATATAGTGCTGGCCAATGAGAGTGCCTCTTTCCTACAGGCTTTCAGCAAAATAGGCCTCATACCCGATAGTGGGGGCACCTACATGCTGCCCCGCCTGGTGGGTATGCAGCGCGCCGCTGCGCTGATGATGACGGCAGAGAAAGTAAGCGCGAAAGACGCAGTAGCCATGGGCATGATCTACAAATCGTTTGCCGATGATGTGTTTGAAGCTGAAAGCAAAAAGATGGCTGTATCACTGGCGCAGATGCCTACAAAGGGCATTGGCCTCACCAAGCGCCTGCTCAACAGCACTTACGATCATACGCTGCAACAGCAGCTGGATATGGAAATGGAAGTGCAGGGCATAGCCGGCACCACGC
>Ga0316218_1002415_pt1 | contig 17319 bp, 14 predicted proteins | sample TBH18003metaG_FD_203634 | JGI IMG/M metagenome (GOLD analysis project Ga0316218, IMG submission 203634) | Freshwater microbial communities from Trout Bog Lake, Wisconsin, USA - TBH18003 | ecosystem: Environmental > Aquatic > Freshwater > Lake > Hypolimnion/Profundal zone | place: USA: Wisconsin...
CTTGCTGTTCTGGCTCATGACTGATGACATCCGCGCCGGTGTCATCAGTTATGAGGCAACGAATCAATCCTGCCCTTTTTCTGACACCCGCTCCGGTGTCATTTCATTTGAGTCAATTCGCACTTTCAATTGCGCCTCTTTCGGTTGTTGCCAGACCGCTGCGATTCGGTCATACTGGCAGCTATGGGAATTTGAGTTGCGCCTTCGGCCTTCATTGAGTCAACGCAGCCCGATTCCTCGTCATGAATTCCCCAAGCCGACACCCGAATATCACCGTGGGCGAGTTTTACACGCGCCACGCGCAGACACTTTCCCTGGCCCTCCTGGGTTCCTCGGTCGGTTTCAAGCGCCGGATCAAGGAGCCGACCATCAACCGACCGGGTCTGGCCCTTTCCGGCTTTTTCACCTACTTTGCCGACAAGCGGATTCAAGTGCTCGGCAGCGCCGAGCTCTCCTACCTCAAAAGCCTTCCCCCGGAGCAGGTGCGCGAACGGGTAAAGGGAGTCCTCGGACGCGGCATCCCGTGCATAATCGTCTCCCGCGGGATGCGATGCCCGAAGGAATTGCTGGAAGAAGCCGAAGCGGCGGAAATTTCGGTGTTCCGAAGCCCAATGGTGACCATGCGCTTCATCAACGCCGCGACCATCATGCTGGAAATGGAATTTGCCCCGACGCAGAGCGAGCACGGGAGCATGGTGGACATCATGGGCGTGGGCATTTTGATCCGGGGCTCGAGTGGCATCGGAAAGAGCGAGTGCGTTCTGGGGCTGATCGAACGCGGTCACTCGCTGGTGGCCGACGACATCACCCGGTTGCGGGCGATCGAAGGACGGGAGTTGATCGGCACGGCTTCCGATCTCACCCGTCATCACATGGAGGTGCGCGGGTTGGGGATCATCAACGTCATGTCGATCTTCGGCGTCGGAGCGGTGCGGCTGGAAAAGCGGCTCGATTTGATTGTCACTTTAAAAGATTGGCAAGAACTCGAAGAGGTGGATAGAATCGGCTTGGAACAAGATTTCTATGAAATTTTGGGAATTTCGATCCCGCATGTGACGATTCCTGTGCGAACCGGTCGCGATCTGGCCCGCCTTGTCGAAGTGGCGGCGATGGATCAAAAGCTGAAGAGCATGGGGCAGAACAGCGCGCGGGAATTTAACGAACGCCTCTTGAATTTAATGCAGAAACAACAGAATGGGCCTCTTAAGCCGTAAAGTCACAGCCAGTCCTGAGCCGAAGGTCAGCAAAGAGCTTACGATCGTGAACCGTTTGGGGCTTCACGCCCGCCCGTCGGCGATGTTCGTGAAGGTCTGCAATCGCTTCAAGTGCGACATTTGGGTCGAAAAAGACAACGAACAGGTCAACGGCAAAAGTATTATGGGCCTCATGATGCTTGCCGCGGGCCAAGGCTCCAAGCTGCTGGTGACTTGCGCCGGGTCGGATGCCGAAACTGCGCTCGGAGAAATCGAAGAGTTGATTTCGCGCCGCTTCGACGAAGATTGACTGTGGTGTAAATGAGCGATTCCCAAGAGCGAGTCGAACGACGGTTCCACGGTGTCGGGGTTTCGCCCGGAATCGCGCGCGGCACCGTCTATGTCCTTCGTCCGGAGGAGGAGGAACCGTCGCTTCGTCACATCGACGACAGCGAAATTCCCGCGGAGATCGCCCGGTTTGAAAGCGCCCTTATCCAGACGCGGATTCAAATCCTCGAAATGCAGACGCGCATTGCCGAGGCGATCGGAGCCAAGGACGCCGGCATTTTCGATGCGCACCTGCTGGTGGTCGAAGATCGTACCCTCATCGACGAGGTCCTGCGGACGCTCAACCGGGATAGGACCAACATCGAGCACGTTTTTCAGACGGTCGCGAACCGTTACGCCAAGACGCTGAGCGAAATCGACGACCCTTATCTGCGGGAGCGCGCGCTCGACATCAACGACGTCACGCGCCGTGTCATTCACAATTTGATGGGCAAGAACCCCAGGACCGTCGCCGAAATCGACGTGCCCCACATTCTGGTCGCCCACAATCTGACCCCATCGGACACCGCCCAGCTCAATCGCCAGCTCGTCCTCGGATTCGCGACCGACGTTGGCAGCAGGACCTCCCACACCGCCATCATGGCGCGCTCGCTGAACATCCCGGCGGTGGTGGGGCTGCACGATGTCAGCCAGGCCCTCGAAACCGGCAGCCAGGTGTTGCTGGACGGCTACAACGGGCTGTTCGTGCTTAATCCCAACGACCAGACGCTCTGGGAATACGGCGAAATCGAAATCAAGAAAATCGCCGTCGAAGAAGAACTCGGCGGCCTGCGCGAAACTTCCTCCACCACCGTCGACGGTCGGCACATCACCCTTTCCGCCAACATCGAGCTGCCCGCGGACGTGGATCTGGTCAAAGCCAACGGCGCCGAAGGGATCGGCCTCTACCGGACCGAGTTTTTCTACCTCAACAAGGAGGAACTCCCCGACGAGGAAGAGCAATACGTCAATTACCGCAAGGTCGCGCAGGACGTCCTCCCGCACTCTGTCATTATCCGGACGCTCGACCTCGGCGGCGACAAGTTCATGAGTGCGCTCAACCTGCCCGAGGAGCTCAATCCATTCCTTGGTTGGCGCGCTATTCGCTTCTGCCTGGAGCGGCCCGAGGTCTTCAAGACGCAGCTTCGCGCCATCCTGCGAGCCAGCGCCGTCGGCAACGTGCGCATGATGTATCCGATGATCTCCGGCGTGGACGAAATTCGCCGGGCCAATCAGGTCCTCGACGAGTGCCGCGCCGAGCTGCGCGCCGAAGGAAAGCCGTTTAACGAGGAAATGGAAGTCGGCGCGATGATCGAAGTGCCCAGCGCCGCGCTGGTGGCCGATTTGCTGGCTCGCGAAGTGGATTTCTTCAGCATCGGCACCAACGATTTGATCCAGTACACCATCGCCGTCGACCGGGTGAACGAACGGATCGCGCATCTTTATGAACCGACGCACCCGGCGATCGTGCGCCTGATCAAGATGGCGGTGAACGCGGCCCATGCCCATAACCTTTGGGTGGGCGTCTGCGGAGAAATGGCCGGCGAGATTTCCCTTACGCCCATGCTGGTCGGCCTTGGCGTGGACGAACTGAGCACCGGCGCGGCGCTGGTGCCGCGCGTCAAGCGGGCGGTGCAGAGGCTGGACGTCGGCGAGTGCCTGCAACTGGTCGACGACATCAAGAACCTCGAAACCGCGGACGCGGTGATGGCGCGCTGCGAAGCAGTCGCCCGCGCGCGGTATCCGGAATTGATGAGCTAGCGGTGTGTCCCATAAATGCCTGGACCTTTGTTGCGTTCAAAATGGGCCACCGGCAAGGCGCGTCGAGGGCGCATCCCCGCTACGGGCTGTAACCGAGACGCAACGCCGCCGCTGGCCCATTTTCAACGCAACCCGAAGGGCTGTGGCTCTTTTTCGATTTTTCCGCGTTGCTCACTCGGGCAAGATCGCAGCGGATATTGCCGCTCGTTCGCGCCTTGAAAAATCGAAAAATAGCCGACAGCAAAGGTCTAGTCATTTATGGGACACACCGCTAGCGGTGGGCAGGACAAATTTCTTCTATTATCCTAAACGCGGGAATGGATCTCGCGCAAAGGCCGCAAAGCACGCAAAGACGGAGACTTACAACTTTGCTGTGGATCACCGTGAGGGTTAGCCACTTGGGTTACTTAAAACTCTTCCAACCCTTCTTCTTTGCGTGCTTGGCGCCTTTGCGCGAAATTTTCATCGCTGTTTTTAGGATTATTGACCCGCCGTTCTTGCGAGAACGTCGGAGACCGGGTTCTGGGGAGCGCATGCGCCCTCGCGTGCGGCCTTTGGCGCCTGCCTTGCGCAGGCGTGTCAATCCGTGTATCAGAACCGTTGTCAATGTCTGAAACTGAGCCGCCAGAGCCATGCCCATCCCTACCGTCCGAGCTGATGATTTCGCTTCATCCCAAAGCGGCAGAGGACTGCCCGCACTCCAAGCCGCTGGCGCGAACGCCTTACCCCTTTCGATATTGACCCAACTTTTCCGCGTTATTAATGCAAGCAGGCAATCGTGACATCCCATCTCTGGACCGGCGCTTTCTCTGGCATCCGTTTACGGCGCTGGACCTCTGGCTGGACGAAGGCACCCCGATGACTGTCATCGCCGGCGGCGAGGGGTGCGTTTTGGAGGATTCCGAGGGGAATCGGTTCCTCGACGGCAACTCGTCCATCTGGACCAATCTTCACGGGCACCGGCATCCCAAGATCTCGGAGGCGATCGCCGCCCAGCTCGGCAAAATCGCCCACTCGTCGTTTCTCGGGCTGAGCAACGAACTGGCGCCGCTTCTCGCCGAGCGCCTGGCGGTTTCCATGGCCGACCTCACCGGTGGCGCCCCGGACGCCTGGCGGGTGTTTCTCTCCGATGACGGTTCGACTGCCATCGAGGCCGCCATCAAGATCGTTGTCCAGTTCTTCCAGCAGACCGGGCAGCAGGAGAGAGCCGTGTTTGTTTCGCTGGGCGGCGGCTATCACGGGGACACCGTCGGGGCGATGAGCGTCGGGCACAGCCCCGTGTTTCACGGCACCTATAAGGACCTTCTTTTCCAGAGCCGGGAGATTCCTCCCCCCGGCTGCTACCGCTGTCCGCACAACCGCGCCGTTCCGGAAAAAGGCGATGCGCGGGACTATCGGCGCTGCCAGTGGGAGTGCGTCGCCGACTTCGAAAAGACCGTCGTGCCGCTTGGCGAGAAGATGGCCGCATGGGTGATCGAACCGCGCGTGCAGGGTGCCGCTGGAATGATCATGCACCCCGCCGGTTACCTTGAGAAGACCTGCGCGCTGGCGCAATCGCTGGGCGCAAAGGTGATTCTGGACGAAGTGATGACCGGCTTTTTCCGAACCGGCAGGCGGTTCGCGTTTGCCCACGAAAACGTCAAGCCGGATTTGGTCGCTCTGGCCAAGGGATTGACCGGCGGCTATCTCCCCCTTGCGGCAACGGTAATCGATGAATCGATGGCCGCGGAGTTTCGAAGCATCGAGCGCACGTTTTACCATGGGCACAGTTACACGGGAAATCAGTTGGGCTGCGCCGCGGCGCTTGCCAGTCTCGATTTGCTGGACGAACCGGAGTTCCCGGCTCTGCTCCAAGTCAAAGCGGCCCGGCTTGCGGAAATAGGCGCAGGTTTCTGGAGCCACCCCAACGTTGGCGATGTCCGCCGGGAAGGAATGATTCTGGCGATCGAACTGGTCGAGGATTTCGCCACGCGCAAAGCTTTCGCCCCAAAGCGGCGGATCGGCGCGGCGGTCTGTGAGGCGGCAAAACGGTTCGGGCTGTTGACCCGCCCCGTCGGCGACGTCCTCTTGCTGATGCCGCCCTATTGCGCCGCCGACGAACAGTTGGAAGAAATGGGGAACGCGCTGTATCTGGCGCTCTGCACTGTATGCCCCGCTGCTTGATTATCGGGTATGGCAATCCGCTCCGTGGCGACGACCGCCTGGGGTGGCGCGTCAACGAGCTTCTCGCGGAGCTGCCGGAGATCGCCCGGAATCCGTCGGTGGAGCTCATCACGTGCCACCAGTTGACCCCGGAGTTGGCCGACCCGATCAGCCAGGCCGAACTGGTGATTTTCATCGACGCAGCCAGCGAAGGCGCGCCGGGAACGGTGAAATCCGAGTTGCTCGCCGCCGGCAAAGCACAACCGGATGCCCTCGGTCATCATTTCACCCCGGGGCGAACGCTGGCCTATGCCCGGGCGATTTTTGGCGGAAATCCGCGGGCGGTCGTCGTTTCAGTAGCGGCGGCTTCGTTTGAACTGGGAGAACGACTTTCGCCAGAGGTGGAGCAAGCGTTGCCGGAGGTGGTGGCGCGGGTGCGGGAGTTGGCGGCGAAGTTGCAGTGAGACCGAAACGCAAAGCACCAAGATTCAGAGGGCAATGTCTTTCCTCTAATCCCTTTTTCTTTTCTTTGCCTTCGATGGCTTCTTTGCGCGAGAGTCTGCACCGATGAACCTCGCCGATATCCGTACCGACTACCAACGCGGCAAGTTGCGCCGCGAAGATCTCAAGCCCGATCCCTTCGACCAGTTCAACGCCTGGCTCGACGACGCGATCAAAGCCGGCGTGGTCGAACCCACCGCCATGAGCCTGGGAACCGCCGGAAAGGACGGGCGGCCGCTGCTGCGCACTGTGCTTTTAAAAGGATTGGACGCCCGCGGGTTCGTCTTTTTCACCAACATGGAGAGCCGCAAGGCGCGCCAGATTGGCGAAAATCCGTTCGTCTCGCTGCTGTTCCCGTGGCTGCCTTTGGAACGGCAGGTGATTGTCACCGGGCGGGCGGACCCGATTTCCACGCTCGAATCGCTCAAGTATTTCATGAGCCGCCCGCGGGAGAGCCAGTTGGCGGCGTGGGCTTCCCGGCAAAGCGCGGCCATCTCTTCCCGCAAGGTGCTGGAGATGGAATGGGAGAAGATCAAAGAAAAATTCGGGGCTGGAAAAGTGCCGCTTCCGTCGTTTTGGGGCGGTTACCGGGTGAAACATGAGACCGTCGAGTTTTGGCAGGGCGGCCCAAACCGCCTGCACGACCGCTTCGAATATCGCCGGCAACCGGACGATTCCTGGACCGTCGAAAGGCTGGCGCCGTAGCCGCGACGCCCTATTGAATCGTTTTGTAGTGCAAACTTAGCGTGCGGTAGGCATTGGCGGCGCTTTCGGCGGCGAAGTAGATGAGCTGAATGGCGGCGTTGTTCTTGTTCCATTCATAGCCCACCAGGGTTTGAGTGACCTCTGCGCCAGGCGTCTTGGAACGGGCGATCAGCTTACCGTCGCCGAAATGTTTTTCGATGCGCTGCCGCAAATCGCCGAGCAGTTCATTGTAACTGGCCTCCGCCCACTTGTCGTTCTGGTACTGGAACTCCACCTCCACCAGGCCGCCGCCGCGAAAATAGAAAAGCGTGCGGCGCAGGTTGGCCTGGGCCAGGCCTTCCACTGTCCACGCATCGCGCCCATTGACCACGCGGCGCTCAACGACCTTGGCCTTTGCGCTCTGCAGCCGCCGTTCGATGTGCTCCTTCTGTTCACCCCATTCGACGCCCAGCGGCGGAGCAATCTCCTCCGCCCGCGCAAGACGCAAAGCGCCCGGCAGCCACACAAAAACCAAGAGTGCGAAGGCGCGCCTGAACATTGGACGCATTCCGCTACATGGGCTTGCGGGTGTTGTCAACCGGATAGGCACGGATCAAAGAACAGCAATCCGGATTGACATCCAACGGGAACCCTGTTACAGGGAAATGCAGCATGGCTCTTTCATCCACCTCGTTCCCCCCGAAATGGTCGGAAAAAACAACCGTCATCCGTGTACCTCAAAGCCTTTCCGCCGATCTGTTAAGGGTTGCCGAACTGGCGGACAGTTTCCCGCAATTTCGCGATGAAATCAGGGCAATGCTCGCTCAACCGCGAAAGCGCGTTTCTTACTCCTCAAGCAAAGAGGTGAATGTCGCAAGTGTCCCGCAGCGCAGTCCGTTCCGTTATCCGGGAGGAAAGACATGGTTGATTCCGCACGTCCGAGATTGGCTCAACTCGATGAAGAAAAAGCCTGCCCGGCTCATTGAGCCTTTCGCCGGGGGCGCCATCGTGAGTCTAACGGCGGCGTTTGAAGGACTCTCAAAACACGTTATTTTCAGTGAACTCGATCCGCAGGTTGCATCTGTCTGGCGCATTGTATTGAACGGCCAGGCAGAATGGTTGGCGCAGAAAATCCTTGCCTTCGAGGTGACTGAAGAAAACGTTCGGGCGGAACTTGCCAAAGACCCGCGGCAACTTCGGGACGAAGCTTTCAAGACGATCCTTCGCAACAGGGTTCAACGCGGGGGTATCATGGCACCCGGTGCAGGGCTCATTCGAACAGGCGAAAAGGACCGCGGTCTCAGGGCTCGCTGGTACCCCGAGACCCTCGCCCGGCGCATCCGTGAGATCAACGGGCGAAAAGACCGCATGACCTTTATCGAGGGCGATGCATTCGCGCTGATCCAGGAGCACGAGCAGGACGCGGAATCAGTCTTCTACGTCGATCCGCCCTACACGGTGGCGGCGAAGCGGCTTTACAAGAACTGGGAAATCGATCACGAGGCCCTCTTTGTTGCCCTTGGCAGGTGCAAAGGCGATTTTCTGATGTCCTACGACAACACCGACGATATCAGAAATATGGCCGCTTCATATGGCTTCAACTCGAAGCAGGTGGCCATGAAATCCACCCATCACGCCAAGATGACCGAACTCCTGATCGGGCGCGATCTTTGCTGGCTCGGTTAGCTGGCAAGAGGGTGCGCAGGCTGCAATCGCCGCAGCTTCTGCCGTAGTTGAGCCTCGAACGCTTCTTTCGAGAGCGGGACGCCCCCGGTAAGCGCTTTAACCGAAGTGTCGAGGGTTGTATAGACGACGTCCGACAGCGCCAGTGTCCAACCTGTCACACTCTCCTTGTATTCAACGACAAACCACGCAATTTCCGAGTTGGAAAGATGTCTCTCCCGTTCGAGTCCGACGAGTTGTTCGAAGAATGGCCGGTCGATAACCACGGCCATTTTCTTTCCCCATTTGCTGATTGTCGGCACCTTGGTTTGCAACTGGGGAAGAAGCCGTTTCGGGCCGGAGCTTCTCCAGTCAGGCCGTCGGTGTACGGTTGGAAAACGAACCGCGCCGTCGCTCTTGGCGATATCGGAAAACTCCTTATTCATGGATTTGCCGGAGAAGTAGACGGCCTGGATTTCCAAGGCGCACCAGTCCATCGGTGTCCTGTTGGGGTGAATGAGGACATTATCGATTCGTCCGATGAAGTCGGTGGAGTCGTCATCGCTATTGGTCTCGCTTTCCTTTGCATCGGGCTTGAAGCGATCCAGAAATCCAATCTCACCGAGCACGAGCGGAGTCGTTGTTTCAAGAATTCTTTCAGCCACCCAGCCGTATATCTTGCCGCCTTCCTTGAACCGGTTCGGACAGAGCGAGACGGGAGACCCCACGAGTTCTATGGGGGACTCCGCGGTGGCTTGGATGTAGGTTCTGATGGAACACACGCCGCCCCGTTTGTTGCACGGGTTGCCCATAAACGGACAGGGCTTGCCGGTGCATGCGGTAGTTGCAGCCTCCATCTCCGCAAAGCTGACGCGCATGGCTGGATCCATCTTCTCGAATCCGAAACCATACCATTCTCCGATGGAATAGCGGCGTCTGGTTTTAGAAAGCTTGGATTTTGGCACATCCCGCGTTTAATCCGGGGCGCAATCTTTTGAAAGCGAAAAGGTTAGCGAGGTGCTGCGGAGTGCAATACTGTGCTGACCGGGCTATATTGAAAAACAAGCCTGGAAATCCTCATGCCTACGCCACGCGCTTGAACCCGATTCCAAGGATGGCGGCGAGCTTCTCGAGCTTTCCGGCGACGTGGCCCAGGCCGATGGCGCAATGGTGCGCGGGGCCGGCGTTGGACCACTCGGTCATGAACGCTTTGGCCCCGATGGAAAACCGGTAGCGGCTGTTGGTGTTGCCGATGTGCAGGACAGGACCGGCCACCGATTCGCCTTCGGCGACCAGCAGCGACAGTTTTCCTTCGCCATTTTGCACGACCGAGAGCAGCGTCACCGGTCCGTGTTTCACTGTCATTTGAATCGAAAGACCCTTGCCGGGCTTGCCGTGGTAGAGCGGCAGCGGCACCAGTCCGACGCGTCCCTCGGCGATCGCAAAATGGGCCGGACCGTCGTGGCCGAGCAGGACAACGTCATCGGTGAAATCGGCCAGGTAAAACTCCGAGAACGAACCGCCGGTGCCCAACTCGTCCATGATCTTCATCGCCTGGACGTTCTTGACCTCGCATTCGCCCGCGACCGGAACGCCGTGTCCTGTGAGCAGCGTGTTGCCGGCGATGACCGAGGTGACGATGTCCCGGTAAGGCAGGCCGTCTTCGCTTTCGTAATAGTAGGCGAGCGAGCCGAGCCTGTGCTTTGCCACAAGGGCGTCCAGCGCGCAGGAGGTCCGCGCCGCGCGCTCGATTTCCGCCGGCTCGCATTCCGCAGAAATGTCGAATTCCCGCCGGAACTGCTCGATCTTGGCGCAGACCTGCTCCTGTGTGACCGCTTCGCGCAGCAGATGGAGCTGGCACATTTCCAGCAACTCGAAATGATTGCCGAAGACGGCGGATTGCTGGGTCAGGTCGCTGTAGACATCCAACATTCCGCAGTAGTAATGGCCGAGCACGCCGACGCGGTTGCTCCGCATCGCTGCGGCGACCCGCGCGGCATCCACCCACTCGGCGATTTCCGTCCAGGCCATTTCCTCGCGCAGGTAGCCTGTTACCAAATGATAGGCGATGCCCGCGCGGTTGAAGGCGCAGGCGATCTCCGGGGCTGAGCAGCTCTGGCAGTGTTCCAGCCAGATGCCGGTCATCAGGCCGCGGTCGCCGAGCTTGTTGAAGGCTTCGTAGTCGAGCTGCGGCACCGGTTGCAGGTTCAGCACGACGACAGGCACGCCCACGCGCTGAACGACGGGCAACACAGTGGACGAGAGCGCGTAGGTGGAGACGTAGAGGAAGATGAACTCGACTTCCTCGCGGCAGAAGAGCGAAGCGGCGTCGCGGGCATTCTCCGGGGAATCGACCAGCCCGGCGTCGATGACGTTTGCGCCGAGGCCGGTCAGTCGCGACGCGATCTCGGCCTGATAACCAAGGAGGCGGTCCTTGAGGCCGGCGAATTGCGGCCAGTAGGTGTCCAGCCCAATGCCGAAAAGGCCGATGCGGGCGGAGTGAGGAGGATTGGATGTGTTCATGATTGGCAGGTTGTTTATTCTATTTGAAAGTGAAAGCCCCAATCGAATCGGAGATTCGAAGACACTGGCATTCCCAATCTCCAGATTGGGAACGAGCGCGAAAAGAGCGGTTAACGAACATGTCACCGGTGATTTCCAACTAAATCTCGATGCTTTCGCCGATTTTCATGATTCGCACCCCGTGCCGGGCGCTGTCGGCGAAGCGTTGCGGATCGACCTCGATGACGTCGAAGGTGTTGTAATGCATCGGGACGGCGAGCCGGGCATTGAGAAACTCGACGGCGCGCGCTGCGTCCTCGGGGCCCATGGTAAAGTTGTCTCCGATGGGCAGCAGGGCTACGTCGATCTTGTTCAGTTCGCCGATCAGCTTCATGTCCAGGAACAGCCCGGTGTCGCCGGCGTGATAAACGGTCTTTCCGTCCGCGGTAATCAGCATTCCGGCCGGATTTCCCAGATAAGCGAAGCCTTGAGGCGTGGAGTTGCTGGAACTGTGGTGGGCGATGGTGAGCTTGAGGCGCCCGAAGGGAAACTGGCGCGCGCCGCCGATCTGCATCGGGTGCGCCTTGACCCCCTGTCCGGCGCAGAACATGGCCGTCTCATAGTTGCTCACAATGGTGGCGCCGGTCCGGCGGGCGATGGCCACGGCGTCGCCGAGGTGGTCCTCATGCCCGTGGGTGACGAGGATGAAGTCGCACGCCACGTCTTCGGGCTTGGTTTGCGCCAGCGGATTTCCAGTCAGGAACGGGTCGATGATCAATCGATGGGTGGATGTCTCCAGAGTGAAACAGGAATGGCTAAGGTAGGTCAGTTTCATAGAGTCGGGGCTTTATTGAAGGTTGCGAACGCGGTCGGCGTAGCGGTTGTAAAGAAAGCCGAGCAGGGAGAGGACGAGGCCGAGCACCAGGAAGCTGGCGATGCGGTAGCCGGTTTCCAGCGCCCAGACATCGATGAGGAGGATGCGGCCGACGGCAAGCGCCAGAAGGAGCATCCCGGCGCGGCGGTGGCTGCGTTCGTGAAAGAGAAAGCCGCTCCCGAGCACCGCCGCCGCCAGGAGCGACCACGCAACGGTGGTGTAGAAGTCGTGCCCGCCGATCCGAACCCAGCGCGTGACCAGTTGCCAGAGGGTCGCCAGGATCGCGTAAGCGATGAAGTCCCGCCACGGCGCATGGAGGCCGCGCCAGTTGAGCGCCGGACGTTTCACCGCATGGAAGGCCCACAGTAGAACTACGACCGCAATCGTGTTCGGCCAGGAGACCTGGTTGCTGTCCTCAAACCAGAAAACCCAAAGAGCCAGGAGCAGGAGGGTCGCGCAACGGAGAACCCGCCACGGTCGATGCGACCAGAGCCCCGCCGCAAAGAGTCCGAGCGCGCTAAAAACGAAGAACGCGAAATGCCAGCGGTCGGGCACGTATTCCCATGCCCAGGTGATGTACATCGCCAGGGCCAGGAAGCGGTAGCCTTCCAGCAAGGGAACGCCGCCCGGTTCCAGCGCCGGCGATCCGTCGGGCCAGATGGAGTTCTCGAAGGTCCATTGCACCACCATGCCATTGAGCAGGATGGCGGTGAAAGCAATCGCAGCCACGGCGGCGGACGGCGGGCGGTCTTCGATGTAGGTCCTAAAAAATGCGATTGCGCACAGGATCACAAAGAGCTGGCTGGCCAGCCTGAGGGCCAGGGTGCGGGTGAATACGCCGTATCCCAGCAGGAGCATGGCAACGACAGGCAGGGCTACCAGCAGGCGGCCGGGCGCGACAGCTTCGCCAAGCCAATGGTAGAGCAGCACGACCATTCCGAGCGACCCCACCGCCTGCCCCAGAAAGCCCAACCGTTGGCGGGATGGCGGTTGACCGTGCCACCAATGCACCACCGAAAGCGTCGCCGCCACCAGCATGGCCGGATTCCACCACGGCAGCACGGGCGGTGAATTCAGGGCGTGGCTCATCCACGAGTCGCCCGCCCACCAGAGATAACCCTGTGCCAGGATGGCGAGTTCCAGCATGCCGTGGAGTCGGATGGAATGCAGGCAGAACACGGTGACGACCGCCAGAAGCGGGAAGCGCCACTCCGGCGCCACGCCGAAATGGATGACCAGCCCTCCGCATACCAGAGCCATTGCTACGAAGACCGCCACGAATGGCCGGAATTCGTCGTCAGGTTTGCCGGGCGAGTTCGACTCGTCGAGCTGTTTGCTCCAGCGCGCGTCGTACAGAAACAGCAATGCCAGGACTCCGCCCAGCGGCAGCGCCAGCCATGAGTGTTCGGTAATACGAAAAACGCCCACTAGAAACGCCGTGACCGAAACCGTCATTGCGCCGGCTTTGTAAAACCATGCGTGCCGCTGCCGGCAGCAGGTCAGCAGCACCGCGCCTTCCAGCGCCAGCATCAGGGCGAGCTGGTATCCCGTGAGCTTGATGACGAGGCCGAGGGTGAGCAGAATCAGCCCCTGCGCGAGGTAAGCGCCGTCCACCAGCGGGTCATCGCGCAACCGCCGTTGTGCCGGCCATGCAAGGGCCATGCAGGCGGCTCCCAGGCCGCACGGAAACATCCAGTAGTCCAGGGGCCATGCTCCGCGGATCAGCGTGGTTGCCAGCGCGAAATAGGCGCCGTTGTTCGCCGACAGAAACGCCAACCGGCGGCCCGGCGGGAATTTTTCGCACAGAAACAGGCCCGTTGTGAAAAGCCCCCAGTACCCAGTCAGCACCAGGATTCCCGGCCAGAACCGGCCTTCCTGGGCAAACATCCACGGGAGGCATCCTGTATGGAAATAACGCCAGAAGCCGAAGCTGACGTAGGCTGCGGCGAGGCTCAGGGAGGACAACGCCGTCCACTGCCGACGCGCCATGAAAAGCACCGCCATCGCCGTCAGCAGCAGATTCGAGAACAGGGTGAATTCGGCGATCGGATTAACGGTGCCCGTGTAAAACGAGAGCAGGATGGCGCAGCTCGCAAGAGTCTCCGAGCGCTTTCGATCCGCCAGGCCGGCGATCGCGATCGCCAGCGCCAGCAGAAGGGCGCCGGCCAAAACCGGGCTGTGGATGACCTGAAGGCGCGAAACGAAATAAGCGGCGTAGGTTGCGTAATAGACCGCCGCGACCCCGCCGCCCATGAGCACGCGGGAGTAGTTGCGCAACGATTCCCTGCCGCGTTCGATCCACGCGCCGATTGCGCAAAGTCCGCCGCCGGCGACATAGAGCAGCGCAAGCCGGCCCGCCGGTCCGAGTTTCCCGATGAAGTTGTGGTAGGCGTAATTGCCGAGGAAAACCAAGCCTGTGAGCAGAATCACCACGCTCAGCCGCACCAGCCAAACGGTTCCGAGCTGCAACTCCAGGGCGTCGCCCTTGCTGGTGGTCGGCGGAGGCGGAGAGGCGGGTTGCGGAGCCGCCGGATGGGAACCGTCTGTCTCGGTGACGTTGAGGGAAAGGGGAGGTGTAGTGGATTCGCAGGTCGGCAGGGCCGGCATCGAAACGCAGATCTGTTCTTCGGAGGCCGTTGCCGCGCCGGTATTGAGACGGTTTGTCAGTTCAACAAGGCAGGAATCCAGGCGCTCCATCTCGCGACGAAGCTGCTGCTGGGCGGCGACGAGGTCATCGAGCCGCTTTCTGTCATCGGGATCCACGCGGCGCATGATGCCAGAACCGGTCGGTGGATGGCAAGGCGAGACTGGAATCGAGATTGGAAAAACGGCGCGCAAACGAGAGGGCGAGCCAAAGATATTTGAAATTTCAGAAGATCTGGCGCCTTTGTCGCGAGCGCGTCTTTCATCAGGCGCGGTGGGCGGTGGTCCGTGGAAGAATGCCCTTCTAACAAGTCCAAACCAAACCCCCATGGCGATTAGTTTTGGTATGGGTACAGAAGTCAACCAACAAGGAATGGCGATGCGCGGACCGGCCAGGATTCGGCAACCGCGCGCCTACCCCATCATCGTTCACTCCCATCTCGCCTGGGATTGGGTATGGCAGCGACCGCAACAATTTCTTTCGCGACTTTCGAAACGCCACCGCATTCTATTTGTCGAGGCGCCGTGCGCCGACCAATCGGCTCTCCAGCCGCGAGTGGTCTTGCGTGAGATTGCGGATTACCCAAACATCGTCGTTGTGCAATCCCATGTTCCTGCGTCGTGCTGGCACGATGGCAACTGGGTCGACCGGGTGCGCCGTCAGATCGTCGACGATGTGTTGGCGGGGCCGCTCGGCGCCGAGTTCGAGAATCCGGTGCAGTGGTTTTACGATCCGATGGCGGTGACGGCTTTTGGCGGCACGATGGGAGAGCGTGCGATTGTGTACGATTGCATGGACCAGCTTTCGCAGTTCAAGGGTGCGCCGCCGGCGCTGGTGAAGCGCGAGCGCGAACTTCTGGCCATGGCCGATGTGGTTTTCGCAGGCGGCCCGAAGATTCACCGGGCCAAGCGGGCGCATAACCGCAATTGTCACTGTTACGGGTGCGGCGTGGATGTGGAGCACTTCTCCAAGGCTCGCGAACCCGGAATGCTGGCGCCATCCGATATTGGCAGCCTGGACGGGCCGTTGCTTGGATTTTTCGGGGTTGTGGACGAACGGATGGATTATGAATTGATCGGGCGCCTGGCGGACGCGGACGCCTGGAACATCGTCCTTGTCGGGCCGCGAACCAAGGTGGACGAATCGGTGCTGCCGCGCCGCGGAAATGTTCACTGGATCGGAGGGCGCGATTATACTCAACTGCCGTCCTACGCCAGCCGGTTCGATGTTTGCCTAATGCCGTTCGCGCTCAACGAAGCGACCGAATATATCAACCCGACCAAGGCGCTCGAATATATGGCCGCCGGCAAACCGATCGTTTCGACGGCCATCGACGATGTCGTCCTGCAATTCCGGCAGATCGTGGATATTGCCGAATCGCACGACGAGTTTATCGAACTGTGCCGGCGTGCCGTGGCGACTCCGAACCGGGCGCAAATCCAACGGGGGATAGAGCTTGCCAACAATCACACATGGGAGGCGATCGTTGCCAGGCTCAGGGAGCATATCGACGATACCCTGCAAACCAAGGAGGCCGAAGCGGATTCCGTCGAGGCCGCCGGCAACGCCGCTTGAAGCAATGTTCGATTATTTGATTGTCGGTGCCGGCTACGCCGGCAGCGTTCTGGCCGAGCGGCTCGCGCGGGTGCTCGGGAAACGGGTTCTCGTGGTGGACAGACGCAATCATATTGCGGGCAATGCATACGATTTTCACGACGCCGGGGGATTGTTGGTGCATAAGTACGGCCCGCATATCTTTCACACGTCGTCGCGCGAGGTGTTCGAATACCTGTCCCAATTCACCGCCTGGCGCAACTACGAACATCGCGTGCTGGCGAGCGTGGACGGACAGTTGTTGCCCGTTCCGATCAATCTCGACACCGTCAACGCCCTTTACGGCCTCAGCCTGAATACGACTGAGGTGGAGGCGTTTTTCAAGTCAGTGGCGGAGCCGTGCGAGACGATTCGCACTTCGGAAGACGTGGTAATTAGCAAGGTGGGCCGCGATCTCTATAACAAGTTCTTCCGCGGGTACACACGAAAGCAATGGGGCATCGATCCATCCGAGCTGGACGCGCAGGTCACCGCGCGCGTGCCGATTCGGTCCAACCGCGACAATCGCTATTTTACCGACAACTATCAGGCGATGCCGAAGCTCGGGTACACGCGCATGTTCGAGAACCTTCTCGACCACGACAACATCAAGCTGATGCTGAACACGGATTACCGGGAGATCGCCGGTGTGATTCCGTATGGCAAAATGATCTATACGGGGCCGATCGACGAGTTTTTCGACCGGCGCTTCGGCCCGCTGCCTTACCGCAGCCTGGATTTCAGGCACGAAACGCACGACGTGGAGTTCTATCAAGCGGCGCCGGTGGTTAATTATCCCAACGACTATCTGTTTACGCGGATCACGGAATTCAAGTATCTCACTGGCCAGAAGCACCCGAAAACCAGCATCGTCTATGAGTATCCCAGGGAAGAGGGCGAGCCTTATTACCCGGTGCCGCGGCAGCAAAACGCCATCTTGTATCGGCGGTACCAGGATTTGGCTGCGAAATTGCCGGGAGTTCATTTCGTCGGGCGCCTTGCCACTTACCGGTATTATAACATGGACCAGGTGGTCGCTCAGGCGCTGACGTTGTTCAAACATATTGCGGAGGTGGAGCGCACCGGCAACGGCGCCAAGGTCGTAGCCGGCGGGGCGAAGCCGCGCTCAAAGCAGCGCGTCGGTCCGGGCGGGCGAGTGGGGCCGAGACCGCTCGTTGCCGCCAACGGGAAACCACAACTCTAAGGCTGGGGGCGCGTTCCATACCGGCGAGCTATGGAATGCGCTTTCAGCCCCAAAAACCCGCCAAGGTCGGGTATAAGGCGCAAAGGAACATGGAGAGCGCATGGAGTCGAAGGGGAGCGCGGGCATCCTGCCCGCAGCCTCTGGCATCCTGCCAGAGGCATGGACGCAAGCCAACTTCCCATCGAGCGCTCTCTTGAAAACGCCGGCAAGATGCCGGCTAATGCGGGCAGGA
>Ga0316218_1002423_pt1 | contig 17281 bp, 22 predicted proteins | sample TBH18003metaG_FD_203634 | JGI IMG/M metagenome (GOLD analysis project Ga0316218, IMG submission 203634) | Freshwater microbial communities from Trout Bog Lake, Wisconsin, USA - TBH18003 | ecosystem: Environmental > Aquatic > Freshwater > Lake > Hypolimnion/Profundal zone | place: USA: Wisconsin...
ATGCTGTATTTGTTTGACACACGTTTTTAAATAGCTAGGTATATCGTAAAGGTTAAAAAGAATTACGTTCATATTAATTGTTTATGTGGTATTTACTTGAGCCGTAATCAAAATAAAGGTCTATATTATCTTTACCTGGTTTTGCAGGCCATATGCCGCCATTATTTTTATATGGAAAAATAATTGTTTTATGATTGCCTAAAAAGGCAGCCCACCATGAAAAAGATGATTGTGAAATAGCAATGTTCTCACTTTGCAGTAACGTATCAAAATCATTCATTGCTCTTGCATCACTTGCATGTGTAAATTTATCAACATAACCTTCCGAATTTAACCTACAACCTTCACTCACTAATCTCTGCACCGTATCACATTTAGAATTATCAGTAACTATAATAACGTCAGTAAAACCAGAATCAGTAATTAGTTTTTTATAAAAATCATACCCCAAGAATACTCCAATATCTTTGTAATCAGTCTCACGAATATGTACTATAAGTTTATCTTTATTAATTGAATGTTGACGGATGTTAAAAAAATTAATAAGATCTTTTCTAAATGGTTTGTAGTATTCTGCTTTCTGTACAAAAGAGTTTACAACAATGTCTTTATCTGTTTTTAACAGCTCATCCATGTCAACATAATTGTCTCCGTAAGACTTAATGTATATGGCGTTAACCTGGTTAGCACTTAATACACTTGGTCTTATTTCAAAGTTTGGTAGACCGGTATGACTAAGTTTTACACCTTTTTGTTTAGCCAGTAAATAACCAAAGGCTAACTGAAACATTCTGTTACCCATCCTACCCCATTCATCATATTGCACGTATACGCTCATTACCAATAACAGCCATTTTCTACCATATTTCTTTTTTCCGGTAATTCAGATGGTAATGGGTCTGTCCAGTGCTCATTAAAGAATGGTTGAAACTCTTTTATTTCTCTCCATCTCTGACCTTTAACACCAAATAATATTTGAGTTGACCCCCCTAAATGTATTCCTGCCTTACCCATACGTTTAGCTTCAGCAGTAAACAATAATGAGGTATACCCGGTGCCAAATATACCTACGTCAAAATCTTCTTTACGTAAAATATCTAAGTACTTTTTATACACTTCATCTGAAGTACTATACGTTGGAGTTGGTTGTATCTTTAATGCAAAAGGATACTTTATAGTTTTAAGTCCAAAGTTAGGTTTAATTTTACCATTCCAGATTTTTTCAAGATTTAAGAAATTGTTCTTAATAGATTCTGCAAATGGACTCATTACCAAAACTTTTTTACCATCAAGATAGTTGGTCCAAGGTTTATCAAAAAAGTAAGGCTCTAAATGCTGTAGTTCTGTAAAGTGAGCATTTTTGCAGTACTCTTCAAATACGTATTTTTCAAAAACAGGATTAACTTTATTCCATTTAGGTATTAAGTCTACTTCTTTCAAAGCATCCTTCATATCTTTTGCAAACTGCACAGTAGTTTCTTTATTGTAAGGATATAGACCTGCAATGTCTTCTACCTCATGTTGTAAATGTGGTAAAAATCTAGCAGCATTTTGTAAATTATGCTCACAGTATAACAGATTAAGTTCTGTGACTCCTATTTTACCAGCACATAAAGGTTTGCCAGTTTTTAAATAGTGAGAAATAAAGTTATTGCCTTCAACGATCATTAACGTATTTTATATACGTTTGAGTGGTACTCCACCATGTATTAGGACCTAACAACTCTTTGACCGGTAATACATCTCGGTTATTTTGAACCTTTTTCCAACGATCTACTAAACCTTCATAACCACTGTAATAAGCTTCTTTAAACCTTACATCCTCTTCAAAAAAGTAAGCATAATGTTCAAATCTTTGAGGTAATAATAATCCTGGACCATTTTTACCTTCAAGTTTTGGAGGCTCATGAGTAATAAATCTTTCACCTTTCCAGCCCCACAATCTTCTGTATGGTTCAATTTTACCTTCACCCCATTGACCAAATACTTGCTGATTTTTACCAACATAATAGTTACAGTAAAAGCATCCTGTCTTACCACCATTTTTCAGTAAATGATTTTCTGCATCTACCATTTGTGTGTAACTCCATTGCTCATCAACATCTATTTGCCACAACATACAAGAGTCGGTAATGGTTTTAATTTCTGTTATTGCAGCATTGACTTGTTCGTCTTTATTCTTCCAAGGTCTAAGTTCAAAATTATCAGTTAATGGTCTAATAATTCTAACCTTATTGCTCTTTATTGTATTTAAAAATTCTGATGTACCGTCATTAGATAAGTAGTTGGTATGCATATCTTTAGGTAACTCCTTACACCAAGAAGTTGATCCTGTAGGTAAAGATACACCTTCAACTATAATCCAATAATCGAGATTATTGATTAACGTACGGTAATAATCGTTATGTTGTAAATGTCTAAGACCGTTTAGAACTATTGTAAAACCAATTCTCATTTAATCTCCCATTGATTATGTAGTGTAGGTGTGGGTTGTCCAGGTTTAGTTAGAAATATCTTTTTATTATCTAAATTTAACTGTTCAACTAAGTTAGCCATTGCACTATCTACTAAAGCAATACATTTAGCCTTTTCTAGTACTTTACGCCAATGAAAAATGCTATGTTTTTCATTTATATGGATGACTTGATTTTTACTTAAAAATTGCACGTTTAATTGTCCTCTTGAATGTTTAATGCCAACTACATCATACTTCTTTTCTTTTACGTATAAGTTAAAGACTTCTTCTTCTTTATCTTTATTACGTTTGTATTGTAAATTCCATTTCTCTTTAAAAGGTACATTGGCTAATCTATATTTAAACTCGTCAAACTTTTCAGGACCAAATCCGTCACCTAATTTAACATATTCATCTGTACATTTGCTTCCTGGAAATGTAGCAGCTATATCAATTATTTTATCTAAGTCATATTGTTTTAATAATTCAAAAGCTTGAGGTACGCATTCATATACATTATCAGTAACTGGTAAAAAGGTTACATAACTTGCTACTTCCTCAAACATGGGTAAAAAGTTTTTAAATACAGGCCATATAACTTTATATCCATTATCACTATAATACTTTGCAATTGGTAGACAAATAATTAAATCTCCAAGTTTACCCGGTTGAACTATACCTACTGTTTTCATACAAATTGCTTACGTTTAAAAATAGCAAACCCATTCCTTAAATTTGGATTTATAGCTACTGCTTCCCAATCACTATCATTGCTTAATTCTTCTACAACCTGATTTGTTTTAAACGCTCTAAAATAATCATCTAAAAAGAAAACATTTACATTATCTTTAAGAAGTTTAAACTCACTATATCCTGTAAACTCAGCACCGTCTATTAACACTCCGTCATATTTCATGCCAGGGGTTATAAACCCGTCATTTGATAATATAGTAATTAACTCACCTTTAAACCATCCATTTGCAGTTTCTTTTTTAGTATTCTCAAATTTATTATAAGGTGAGCTCCATATTTCATTAAAGTCTTTATGAAGCATGTCATCATAACTTATAGATGATTTATTATAACAATCTACCCAACCTTTATACTGGTATGTATTGTAAATTAACTCTTTAAACCTATCTCTGTTTATCTCAATACAATCTAAATGACGGTCAGGTAAATCTTTCATACCTTCTATGAAGCATTGAGTTGATCCAAGCCCGTCCCAAGAACCAATTTCTAAACACTTAGCTAATTTAAATTCTTTAACGGCTTGGATGATTATTGCTCCAAAGATGTCATTTCTTGTAATTTCAGCCATTAATGTTGCCTCCAGCCGTATCAACTTTACTCCAGTCTGGATTCTTTTTTAGGTAACTGGCTAATGTTTTAACATCTTCAATTCTTTCTTGTACTAAATCATACCAGAGTTTATCACTAATCTTGTTGGCATCAGCAACAGCCATTCTATCAGCTACTCCGTCTTTTTTATCTTTACCTAGTACCCAATGGCGGTGTTCAATCATAATGTCACCTCTATACTTCAATCTACCGACGGAACTGAACACTTGATGTAACCATTGATCAATCCAATTAATCTTAAATTCTTCTCTCATAAACTTACCCACTACATTGACATATTGTCTATGACAGAAGAAGTTTACAGCCAATTTTTCACCATGGCAATCATCATTACAATGAACGCCTAAAATGTTATCAGATGGCATGTTTTTAAATTCATTAATAAGCATTTCATCCCAACCAGGTGTTTTAAACACCATATCATCACCAATCATTGAAATGATTTCTTCTGTTGAAGCATCTACGCAAAGATTCCACATCTTACCTAAACCAATAAACTTTTTATCATTTTTAATATCAACAACTTTTACACAAGGTATAGCTGAAGCTACTTTTTTAATAATGTCTCTTGTTGGGTCATCTTCATCAACACCAAAGTAAACATTTACGTTATTAATGTCTTTGACTGTAGTAAGAATAGACATGAGCATAGTCAAACGTCTATTCATTCTTTCTCTAGACGGTACTAATATGGCTATTTTCAAAAGTCACCTCCGTGTCTATAAGCTAGATCATCAAACTGATAAATCTGATCACTATTAACAGTGTTGGTAATGCCTTGGTATTGAATTACTGCATCACCCCATCTCTTAATATAAATGTTACCTGTTTGATCCACGTAATCAAAGAACTTAATATACTCACTATTCTTAAAGTACTGTACATCAGCAACAAAAAAATGAGTCTGGTACATTAAGTTGTATGTACTTGGATCGTACTTGTCTTTGAAATACGTCTTACAAGCATCATTGAAGCCTTCAATTACGTAATCCATATCTGTTTCAGTGCCAAGATAACCGTAAACGTATTTGCCTTTACTCATTATTTCAAAGGGGTCATAAGTCAATGGACTATGAATATATGAGTCACAATCTAATCTCATAATATACTTTACCTTTTCAAAAAAAGTATGTATAAAAAGATCACCGGCAAAAAATCTGCACATATGTCTATAACCTAAAGAAAAGAAAGCACTTTCATCCCAGTGACCTTTAAACCTTTCCGGTATCTGACTTTTAATATCATCACTATAATCTGGTACTTTAAACTTTACATTATAAAAGAAGTGATTTTCAGGGGCATGTTGTTTAATTGAGTCGACAACATCTTGTGGTAATCCTTCATGGCCAAATACAACTGGATAAGGATATTTGTTCAGTACATTGGCTTTAAGAAGATCTAAACTTACATATAGTCTTCTTAAATGGATAGGACTATTATTTACTAAGTAGAATATGCAACTATTTTTTATCATTTTTTAAATTCTTTAAAGTTTGTATAACTTGTTCTTTTGTTACGTAAGGTGGTTGGTTAGGGTAGTGGCCATGCTTCTTTAAGTATATTTCCCTACCACCATACACATTCTTTTGCCATTGTTCTGTCTTATTAGCAATAGAAGAGTTATCAATTGCACCAGGTGCTTCAGTTAAGTAGTTTTCACTATTAGCTATATCAGCAAACCACCAGAACGGTGGATGAAACCCGGCCTTGATAATACGGTATGTATGATCTACATGCTCCCAAGCATTATAAAACTCTTCATCAATGTAACCAACCTTTTCTAACACATTACGTGTAAAGAACGAAAACATTGCAACTGTATGCTCATATAATGCTATCTTTATTGTACCGTAATCTATAATTAGTTTCGGGTTTGGTTCACTGTGCTGGTCTAGTAAGTGTCTGTTATGTAAATCAAAGTCTTTAATGGTTTGTTTACGGTTAAATGGTGAACCCGGACCGTAATTAAAGTGCTCAATACCTGATTTTTGATAAGCTTCAATATATCTCTGGAATACAGTCTTATCCTTAATAATCATATCATCTTCAATAATAAAGATATAATCACAACCTGCATCATATAAATGCTTCATTGCTTTGTTCTTAGATTTACCAACACCTAAGTTAACTTCATTCTGTAACCAGACACCTGGCACTTCTATTTGATTCTCAGCCTTACCGTCATTTACAACTACTAATTCATCTATCTGTTCACGCGGTAATGATGCAAGTAAGCCTTTTAAAAAGTCATTTCTATTACATGTAACGATACCAACCCCTATTTTAGCCATACTAGTATTATAACCAAGAACGATAAATAATCAATATGTCAAGCCTAATTAATATTTCAAAGTTACCAACCGCCGATGAAGTAGTCAACGGTGATTTTTTTGTTATCGATAACGGGGTAGTAACTAAGAAGATTAATTTCTCTAATGTTATATTTGGCTTAGATAATGTAACGTTTGCTAGCACTATTTCAGCTCAATCCACAGAGATTAACACTCTCTCATCTAATTTAACCACTTTATCTGCTCAAGAAGCATCAGATGTAAGCAATTTGTACTCATTTATTACCACTGCAGTACAATCTGCTACAGCATCTTTAACAAACATTTTATATCCAATTAATAGTATTAAATTTACTCTTAATAACATCAATCCAAGCACTACAATATTAGGTACAACTTGGACTCAAGTAGCTCAGGGGTTGTTTTTAGCTGGTGTAGGTGCACCTCTTATTAAAGATAAAAACGGCGATTCCATTACTGTTAATTCAGGCTATGATTCAGCTAACCAATTAATAGGTGAATATAATCATAAGTTAACGCCATCAGAATTAGCTAATCACCAACACCCAACTAACGGTGCAGGTAATGTAGGCGGTTCAGCAAACGGTAACGTTGGTGGTGGTGGTATTTTAGGAGCAAATCAAGTTGGTCTCACCCAACCTGGGCCGTCTATAGCAGTTTCAAGCGGTGGTACAGTGCCTGGTTTCCAAGCTATTGGTGATAATCCTCACAATAACGTACCTCCTTTCTATGGTATGTACGTTTGGCAGCGTACAGCTTAACGCTTTTTAGTAGTGTTCTGCTTAACGAACTCTCTAATATTTTGAAGTTCTTGCTTATAAGCTTTTTCTTTTTGATCGTCTAATTTTTGAGTCTTTAAAAGCTCTTCCATTGCAAGAATATTTTCTGGATTGAAGAGGTTATCAGGAGCATTTACATCACCGCCAATTAACCCGCCGTCAGTGTTTATGTACCACTTTATCATTTGAATTCGTTCTAGTGGTTGACCAAAAATTTCTATAATACCAGGGCAATCATCTTTTGGAAAAAATGGCGTCTTTCCTAAACCGTGTGTATATTGCATTACCATGCTTTTAAACAAAGCATCTATCTCTTTAACATATACTTGATCTGTTTCTCTTACACCGTTTTCTTTAATTGGTACTGGAGCAGCTTTAGTTATAGGTAAAAAGAAAATAATATCTAAAAACTTTAAACTCTCTCTAACCAGTGGTATGCACTTATCAATAAATTCTTTATCAATATCAGATGATTGTTTTTCAAATGCCCAGAGTGAATATACTAAGTTATCCAAACTACATCTATCAAATATAACGTTGTCTTTAGCTGTATACTTTTGCATCTCTTCAGTGAGAAGATTTAGTATCTTCCATTGCGAGTCTTTTGTAGCTAACTTACTATGTGGTAATTTTTCTTCTGTTATTAATTTTCTATAAGCTGCACTTTCAGTCTTATACATAGGCCATTCAGCCAAAAAGTCTTTAATTAGAGTAGATTTACCTTGATTTGCTGTTCCGCAGATAGCTATACGCATTTAAAGATTTATTACGCTAGCGTTTTAAATCAATATTAGGTCTTATCTTTACCTTTACCTTTACCTTTTTTAGGTTTTTCTTCTTTAGGTTGTTCTTCTTGCGGTTGGCTTGCTGCCGCTGCTGTAGCTTTTAAATCCGGTTTAGGGGCTCTATTTCCTGCAAATTTATTCGTTTGCCCTTTACCTGTTAGTACTGGAGGTACTTGACCTGATTGTTGTTGAGCTGCAGGTTGTTTAAGTACTGGTGGTATTGCACCTGGTGCTGCAGCTGCTGAAGACGGTTGTTGTTTTGGTTTAAGAACTGGCGGTACCGCTCCTGGTGCAGCTGCAGCTGATGATTGAGGTTGCTGAGCTTGCTGTGGTTGCTGTTGTGGTTGAGCAGCTGGTTGAGCTTTTGGTTGTTTAGGAGTCTTAGGTGTTGAAGGGTTAGGTATTTGAGCACCTTGTGGACCGGTTGGTATACCGCCGCCTGTTGGAATGCCAGGTTTAGCAGCAGCTGCTACATTACCTTGTTGTTGAGGTGCATTTTGAGCAGGTTGACTACCTTGTGCTGGTTGAGCTGCTTGAGCTTGTTGTGGCATATTAACTGCTGTTTGTGTTGCATTACCAACCATCTTATTGACCTCACCTGATACCTGTTTATACAATTCGTTAGGGTCAATATTGTAACCAGCACTTGATAAATCTTTTGCAATTTTAGAAGATACATCTGCAATGTATTTGTTAATGCTATTTTTAACACTATTTAACTTGCCTGCTTGATAACCTTGTCCGGTTATAGCACCGGCAATACCACCTAAAGCATGTTTAATTGCGTTTTCTACAACTAACTTTTGTTCGTTATTCCTTCTATAGCCTTCGTAAATTAGGTGGCTGTCTTTGTTCATATATTATATTTATAGCTTGTCTAATTTAGAAACCAACCCAGACATATCTGATTGCTGAAGTTTTAATGCAGCACCAATAGCTGCTGGTCCTATGAGAGCCATAACTCCTGGTGGAAAATGAGCTAATATTTCACTTAAATGCGGTATATAACTAGCGCTGCCTTGTAATGCAGTTAACCCTGCAACACCTGCAGATATCAAAAATGACTTAGATTTAGCTACATTTACCTTTTTAAGTGTATCTTTACAACGTTCTTTATGAACTTTCATCAACGTTGCAGATATAGCAGGATCTATCATTATCATCTTGTTATAAGCTGGTCTATCAAAGTATGCTATCTTTACAGGTGTACTTGCTTTAACTGTTGCGTTACGAGGTGCACCAGATACTAAAGCACCTTCACCGACAAATGTACCAGGGCCTAACGTTGCTACTTTAAGTTCTTTTCCACCTGTTGCTTTAATGATATCTACTTGTCCTTGTAGCACCACAAACATAAACTCTCCAATATCACCTTCTTTAATAATAACTTCTCCAACTGGATGTTCTTTTGCAGTAGGAAACGTAGCAATCTTTTTTACCGTTTTAGGTGGCACTCCAGCAAATAAAGCAGAAGCTTGAATCTCTTCAAATTTAATCTTTAATTTTTTAGCCATTACTACATATTTAAGCTATCTGCAACCGTGGTAATTTAAAAACCTATTTGCTTGCTTTTTGGTTAAAGTGTCTCTTGAATGAGCCATTGTTCTAGCTTTTGAGCAAGTGAGCTTACCTTTACCAAATCTCTTAGTAGTTAGCCTTTTTAATCTACCCGGATGACGAGCCTTATGTATATTGCTTTCAAAGTACAATTTAAAGGGCTCCATACTAATATTTATAAATAACTTTATGCGTACAGTAATTTTATTATGTTTATTTTTAACCGGTTGTATGAGTTTACCAAAATTTGATACACCTAAAGTTGACACCACCACATCTGCAGCAGTAGTTATAAAAGCTGAAGAAGGTAAAAAACAAGTTGATCAAATGGCTGAAGCCAATAAAAAGGTAGAAGCTGCTCGTCAAGAAATGGAAGCAAAATATGCTGCATTTAGAAATGATCTACAAAAAGCTTATGATGACTTGAAAAAGAAAGATGACGAAAACTTTGCTAAAATTGGAGAATTAAATTACGGCGTGTATATGGTTACACAAGAGAAAAAGAAACAAGATATGAACACTCTAGTAGCTCATTTACGTGCAAAGGAAATAATGAACCGTACAGATAAATTAACACCCGAACAAAAAGCAGCTATAACAGCTGATATTAATAAAGAAAAAGCTTTAACTATTGATCAGTTATATACCAAGTACAATGGAGCTGTTGAATTAGCTGTAGTTCAAAAACAAGCTTTAGATAATGCACAAGAAGTCATTGATCAAAAAGAAAAAGAAAAAGCAGCTTTGAGGGAAGCAGAAAAAATTACTATTAACAGACTTCAAGCTGAAAAAGATGCAGAACTTGCACGTTTAAAGAAAGAAGCAGACGATCAAGTAGCAATTGCTAAAGCAAATCAAAGAGCTGAAATGATAGGTTTGATAGTTAAAGCTTTATTAGGTGTTGGTATATTATTCCTAGTACTAGCAGTACTGTTAAAGAATATTACTATGGGTATAGGTTGTATAGCTTCTTTAGGTTTAGCTTATACTGCTGCTACGGTACCAATATGGGTAGTAGGTGCAGTTTTAGGTGGAGTGATACTACTCTTTGTAGCTATTGAAGTAATGAAAAGTAAAAAGAAGAAACCTACTTCAGATCCAAAAAGTACTGCAAGTGGTTAATTTCACCTTCAATACTATCCGCAATATTGAGAAGATCTCTATCGTTTTCAGATAGTAACTCATTACGTATAAAGTTCATTAAAGCTAATTTTTTAGTAATGATAGCTTTCTTTAAATCCATTCCTTCTTTATAACTTTCAATGGTAAAAGTATACTCTTTATTCTGATAATCTTTACCGTATTTACCGAGATACACTTCAACAAATTCATCAAAAAGTTCAGACAAATTCACATGAGCTTTGTTTAAAGCTTTATGTTGAGCGTACGAAAAGGTTTGCCAGTGATAAACCTTTAATTGATTGAGAAAAGATAAGAACGGTACTAACTTCATAAAGTTATTTATTAATCCTCTATAGGCTCTCCGGTATCTGTACTTACCCAATCAAGCTGAGCGTTTTCAGGTACATGATAACCCATAGCCTTTAAGAAATAGGTAAACTGCTCAACTAACTCCCCAGTAGTAGCGGCTCCGCTTATTGTAAACTCAATAGTACAAGGCACGATAGAAGCAATACCCTCTTTATTATCTTCTGTTTGAAGAAATTTAATTATTGAGCTCATACTACCTCCTCTAGTATTCCAAGTAATTCTGCTAATATTAATAAACCACCAGCCCATTCAATTTGATTCAATAATATCAAACCCGGTGAACAAGCTAAAACAAGAGCACCACCTGCAGCAATGCAAATAATGCTTTTGATTAAACTTACGTAAAAATGTATTTTAGGATTTGGTATGTAACTCATATATTAAACTTTTAAAGCTTTGTTCCACAGCTGTAAATGCATTCTGTTAGAGAACTTAAAGTTATACTTTTTACATAAATCAGCAACAATAGGTCCATTAACAAGTAGTTCTTCTCTACTACCACAGCAAGGCATAATCCATACTTGATCTGAACGCACAGCTACTTCAGGATTATTGAGATAATTCTCTAGTACTTCATTTAAGTCTGATTCTTGTTTAGCTACAAACTTAAAGCAAGCATCGTGTACAGCTAGATAACGTAATACTTCTGGTTTATAACGCTTTTCAATAGGATCTCCATTACTAGATAACTTAGGAGAAGTGGTATATGTTACGTGTACACCAATATGAGACCATTCATCATCTGGCATAATAGTACCGTTAGTTTCAAAGTCTATGTGTAATGTAGGCTTACTCACATCTTCTACTGTCAATGTTCTGCTATAGTTTTTAAACCCCCAACGATCTCTAATAAACTTAACAAACTCAATTAAGTTCTTTTGCTGAATAAAAGGCTCGCCTCCAGTTAGCTTTAATATTGCACCGTCTTTTAAGTTTTGATCATAACCGTTCTTCTCATACAATTGTGCAATCTCTTCAAATGTCATTTTATTCTTCTTTGACCAACTTACATAAGAGTCACAACCAAAAGGTGAATCTTCACTCTTAAAACCTATACACGTTAAATTGCACATAGACATTCTCATAAACACTGAAGGGTAACCAATATAACGACCTTCACCTTCTAAAGTATAAAATACAAAGTCGTCAGATAAGAATAAAGTTTTATTAGGATCAATAGACATACCCTATTGTATCACATTTCCAGTTAAATCAACATAGTTTTTTAATTAAATACTTTTATGACATTACCTTCTTCAGGTTCAATATCAATGAGTCAAGTTGATACAGAATTAGGCTATAGTTCTACTGCTACTATATCATTAAATGATTCCGCTGTGCGTAGTTTATTTGGTGTATCATCAGGACAAATAAGCATGAGTCAGGGGTATGGTAAATCTAATACCCCAGCTTATAGTTGGTATTACCCGGGAAATAATTATTTTGGATATCTTAATGGCTCAACTTTTAATACGCAAGGAAATGGTGTATATTCTTGGTGTATTGAAACTTGGGTTTATCCTTATTACACCAATAATAATCAAAACACCACAATTTTTGCTATAGGTAACGGTGGAGCTTACGGAAATGGTATTTGTTGTGAATGGTTTCAAAATGCTTTTAATTTTTACCAGGGCCAAAACCCAAGCTGGAGTAATGCTAATAGTATAAATAGCGGAGCCTCTTTTGGTCAGCAAACTTGGTGGCATTATTGCGTTACATTATATGGTGGTAATGTTACTATGTACATAAACGGAAGTTATACAAACAGTACAGGGGATGGATCTGGAGGTAATACTGCTAGTGGGGCTGCCGTTTTGAATGGCGTTGTTGATAATAGAGGGTTTGGATACGGGGGTATGCAGCAATATCAATACAACTTAAGATGGACTGAAAATAACCCAGTTTATTATGGTAATTTTACACCTCCCACATCACCATTAGGCGATGCCGGCGGTTCCCGGTTTGTGGTTGATACTACTTCAAATTTGGTTGATAGATTAGGCTATCAGGGTGTTGGTGGTGGTGGGGGCGGTGTTGTAACTGGTCAGAGTTTTCACCCTTAAAATTTAATAATAAAGGTATTAATTCTTTATGGTCAATACATTTTTCAGACATTTGTTTAATGTTAGTTAAATAAACATCTCTTATAGTTTTATAATTACCACCTCTCATTCCTGCAATTAAAGCATTAAACGAATTGTTTGCTTCTTCTTTATTAAAAATTTTAAGCCCAGCACCCACTTGTTGCCAACTTGCAGATACAAATAAACTGTTTAACGAAATGTCGTTTATAACTGTAAAATCATAATTACTATCAATTAATTTTTTTAAATTATTAGGCGTTTTACAATTATCTCTAAAATCTCTCCAAAATTTAGTATCAATTCTCTGAGTTAAATAATGATAGTGTAAAAATGACATAACGTCATCTGAAATGTTTAACATAGTTTCATTAAACAAATTAATACTTGTTTCATTTCTATCTGTAATACCTTTTATTCTAGTTAAAATATTTCTTAAAGATAAGATTGTGACCCATATGTTAGTAGCCTCTAAAGGTTCAACAAACCCTGAAGCTAGACCAATTGCAACGCAGTTTTTTATCCATTGTTGTTTATAGACACCGGGTTCAAACGAAAACGATTTTTCGGGTATATAAACATCTTCTCCAAACCGTTCTTTAATTTCTGCTATTGCTTGTTCGTCTGTTAAATAATTTTTATCAAATACGTACCCGCAGCCGTATCTACCTTGCAACGGTATTTTCCATGCCCAGCCGTACTTCATTGCTATAGACTCGGTATAAGGAGGTATCCTATCTTTATCCACATCAGCAAAAAACGGTATAGCTCTATTTAACGGTAAGTACTCTTTAAAACTTTGCCATTCACTCTTATAGTGATTACCAATGATTAAACGTTTTAAACCTGTACAATCAAATACAAAATCACATGTAATGTTTTTACCATTTTGTAGAGTAAGGTAAGTTATATTACCATTTACATCTTCATTTATTTTATCAACAATTCCATCAACTACCTTTATACCTCTTTCTTCCCCAACGTCTCTTAAAAACTCTGCTAACTTTATAGCATTTATATGTAATGCAAAATTACTTAGTTCACTAAAAGTTAAATTTTTCGTCTTCCTATCTTCGTACTTTGCTATAACTACAGCATCTTTTTCACAAACATGCGCAACAAATTCAATATTATTGAAATTGTCTCCTTTAGCTATGGTTTCTAAAGCTAATAAATTATCTTGACAATAGTACATGTTAAAAATGGACTGATAATTTAAGTCCTTAACTGTGTCAAATCCGTGATAGTAGTAATCCCCGTCCCCGTTCCAATTAGTAAACTTAATACCGTTCTTGACAGTTGCATCTGCATGTTTAACAATATCATTGGTTTTGATACCCAACTCTTCCATTGCTCTAGTAAAATGAGGTGTTGTCCCTTCACCAGCTCCTATAATTCCTATTTCACTACTTTCAATTACAGTAATGCTAACGTCGGGGTAAAAATTTTGTATGTATAGTGCAGTAAGCCAACCTGCTGTACCACCGCCCACAACAACAATTTCTGTATTTTTATTGTTTAAATCAACTATCATAGTTTTATTTAAAACGGTTGATTTGTATATCAATTCTGCTACATATATAAATAATTTTATGCTATACTTTGCAGAAAAAGATAAAGAAGGTAATACTTTACAGGTTGTAACCATAACTGAAGAGGATTATGCTGCTTTTGATCATAAAAATCCTCATCTTAGTCCATTAAGCGGTATGGTAGGGAGTATTTGGGTACAATTGTCCGGTGCACCATAATGCCTAAGGATCAAATACATTTTTTTAACCCGGTGCCAGGGTTAGCAGCTGCTTATCCAGTTTTAAAAGCTAATGAACTAAAAAGAGATTGGGTTGAGAGCAATAACAAAGAAGTGCAGAAATTTAATACTTCTTTAAAAACATGTCCTATTAGTAAGTTAAAAAGTTTAGCTTTAACTACAAAGTTTATTGTTAAGTGTCCTGGTATTAGATCGTTTATGAACACCGGATACATAGTAACGTTACCGTTTGATGTTGTAATAGAAACATACGGGGACGGTGTAAAGTTTGTTAGTGAACATTTTGCACCAAATGACGATTTTGTCAAATTAGGTGTGAATGGGTTTAATAAAGAAAATTTTCACGATATAGTAAATGTGCCGCAAAATTCACTTAAAAGTTTAATAAAAATTGATACTGGATGGAAAGTAGTTCCGGATGAAAGGTTTGTTTTTATGTGCGGTCCTGTACATTATACCGGTGAATCTAGATTCACTACTGCTACCGGTATATTAGATCCTTTTATAAGCTGTGAGCTTAATATTGCAATGTACTGGCATGTATTGCAGGGTAGAGAAATTTTAAAAGCCGGTACTCCTATTTTACAAATAATACCTATTCCAAGAAATTTAATTATACCGGAACCTATATCATCTGAAGGTACTGATAAACAAAAAATCTCTAAAAGTTTAATAAACTTAAGTGTTATATCAGCATTTAAAGATTACTTTAAATTTAAAGAATTAACTAAACGGCTTTGGAAAAATTAAGATTGTTTGTTTTTCTTTTCCAATTCTGCTAATTCTTTTAGGGCTTCCTCAAACGAAACTTCCTTTACCTGTTGTGGTAGTTGAACCGGTTTAGGAGCTTCTACAGGCTGTTGTTGTTGCAAAGCTTTATTCATTTTTAAAGCAACATCAGCCTCTAATTGTGCACTTTTAGGATCCCTTTCTTTCTTGATTGGTAACGAAGAAGGGTTAGAATGTTGTAAAGGTGTTATGGAACCTTTAGGAGCAACAAAATTCCCATAGATATCGTTTAATTTCACCGTGAACCCTTACCCCCGTTACCCCAAGATGTACCTGCAAACAAGTTACTATAGCCTTTTGTCTTTAAACCAGGCTGACCTAAATCTCTTTGTTTTTCTTCTGGTTTAGGTGTAGGGTCTGGCTGCTTTTCTTCAGTTGCAGGAGTCGTTTGTGGAGCTGTATAACTTTCTTTAATGACTTGTAAAGCTTTTGTTTTTGGCACTTCATTTTCGTTTGAAACTGAGCAAATAGCAGAATTATCTTCGTGTTCCCACACTTCAACTCTTTCTACCCAACATCTTCCGTTAGTTATAGTGCGTATAACTTCATCGCCTTTTTCTAAGCAGTATTGAGCAAATTTTTCAATTCCAACGCCATCCTTCATTATACGCAAATCAATGATACCTTTTTTATTAAGTTCAATGAACGTTTGTAACTCAGGATCTTCTTGCCAAACTACCATAGTATGGTCAAATTGTTCTTCTAATGTACTTTTTAACTGTTTAAGTCCGCCAAAGTCTACAACCCAGTTATTTTTATCGAGAGTATTGCATGTAAACCAGAATTTAGCCTTAAGTCTGTAACCATGGATAAATCTGCAGTGACTAGTAGCGTAAGGTTGACGAAAAGCTGTAGAGCCTAGGTAAATGATTTTAGTTGACGAGAATTGCATAAAAGTATTATAGAGTAGGAAGAGAAATTCTCAACCCATATATATTATTATCTGTATTATTATACCGATGTTCCCATTACCGTCAACTGTTAACAAAATCGTCTTCAGTCGTTGGATTCAAATTACCTTGCATTTTATCGTGTAATTTTAAGTACTTTTGCAGCTCTTTTCTACTCAAGCTTGCAACCCCACCGTTATGCACTTTTGCTAACAAATTGTTGTAATCTTTCTTTTCTGTATCGGTAACCATTCCAGGCTGTTTAGTTTTAACATCTTTACCAATATAGTAAGCATTATTTTTGAACGTAATTCCCATTTCACCTGCATGTTTGTACGGTACGTACTTATCCATGTTGTTGAAAAACATTAAATTTCCGTAATTAGTAACAACACCGCCATGGTAATTTTGGTTAATAAGATACTTTGCATATCCAAAACCATTTCTTGCTAACTCTTTTCTTGTAAAATCATTATCAGGTGTTAACGTGAATAAAGTTCCTTTATCACCTAAGTTTTGTTTTCCTGTAATTTTAAAATTCCAAGTATTTGTAGCGTTATTGAACAAATTAACCCGTACAAATTTATTATCGCCTTTACCAATTAATGTCACTTTGTTAGTGTTAACATCAAGTGCAATTGCTTTAGTTTTATCTCTATAACCTTTAAAGTCTATACTACTCAAATCGCCTTTACTTGCAGCTTTAGCTTTTTCACCCGCTGAAATAAATTTATTATAAGCACTGCCTAACTTACTCAAATAGCCTCCAAGTTTTCTGTGCATTGGAATACTAACTTTCGGTGGTGTTGAACCTGGGTAAGCTCCGGCAAAAAACGGTATTTTATTTTGAGGTTTTGCTGCAGCTGTAGGCTCTTCTTTTGGTGCAGCTGGGGCAGCTGCTGGTTTATCAAAATTAAGTTTTAATTGTTTTTTATCAGCTGGTACTTTTGCTGGTTTTTCAACTGGAGTTTTTTTAGTAACATCAACTGGTGTTTCAGGTATACCT
>Ga0316218_1002431_pt1 | contig 17240 bp, 21 predicted proteins | sample TBH18003metaG_FD_203634 | JGI IMG/M metagenome (GOLD analysis project Ga0316218, IMG submission 203634) | Freshwater microbial communities from Trout Bog Lake, Wisconsin, USA - TBH18003 | ecosystem: Environmental > Aquatic > Freshwater > Lake > Hypolimnion/Profundal zone | place: USA: Wisconsin...
ATTGGATATTGTTGCAAAATGCTCTTGTTTGATAAAGTTGTGATAAGCCTCTTGATCTTTCTTTTTGTCTCCAGTTGGAGTAGGGGCCATTCTTAAATGTAAAAGAGCCTCGTCTGGAGTTAATGCTCCTTGAGCAATCAACGCTGCCATTTCTTTTGCATGCTCGTCTGGAGTTACAACACCACCTTTATCAATTTTTTCAACCAATCCACCCAAACGCTGACCAGAAATAGTGTTCTTTTGAACCAGATTTCCTAGTTTTTTGTTGATATTTTCTTGTTGAGTTCCTTGTTGACCAAGTAAAGATGTAATTGTTGGTGCTAAATTAGTCGCTGCCTCTGGAGACTTGGAAAGCATACTAATAACACCAGGGATATTTACATTTCCGTTTTCGTCCGTGTTTTGTTGGATAGCTTTGGAAGATGCTTTATTTAACGCAATCTCTTGTTGAAGTTGCTGAAGTTGAAGATCGCCTTGTTGAACCGCAATATTGTTCTTTTGCAAGTTCATAAGATTATTCACAAACCCACCGAAATCGGGTATGGTTTGTTTTGTAGGGATTATTGATGGATCTATTGGCATATTTTTATCCTTTACCCTAATGCTAAAACTGCATCTGAAACACCGCCTGTAGCAGCAGCTCCACCAGTACCGCTAAATAAATTAGTTATTGCAGAGTTCAATCCTGATTTAGCACCAAGAGAATAAATTCCTGCTCCTCCCAATCCTAATTGCATCAAACTATTTAAAGAATTAGATTGAGCGTTTCCTGCTGCAACTTGTCCTGCTGCGGTTGCATTTGCTCCACCCATTAGGGCATTCCCTACGGATGAAGCATTGGCTGCACCAAGTCCACCAAGACCGGCAGCAGCGTTTTGCCCCATTCCTACCGTATTCATGTAATTATTCAAATATTGTTGATAATTACTTTGAGCCAATCCGGTTGTGTATTGTTGCAACCCTTTTTGTTGCGCCCCAGATAAATTCTGACCAGTCGCAGATTGTTGATTCTGTAACTGTTGAAGTCCTTGATTTAAAGTAAATTGATAGCCAGGAGTATTAGCCAAAGTAGACTGAATCCCTTGACTTCCTTGTGGGCCAAGACCTAAAAGGCTCATAAGTTGAGGCATCGCTGCCGTACCAAGACCCATATAAGGAGCTAAATTCTGCTGAGTTTGCTGAAACTGTGAGTTTTGCAAATCCGCTGCATATTTAGCTGCTGCAGCTTGAGTATTCGCAGCATCAGTTGCAGCTTTGGCTTGTTGATTTGCCCCTGTTAAATCACGAACTGCATTTGCAATAAAAGACATTATTCTCTCCCCATCATTACCATAGACCGATCTACACCATCTCTACGGTAAGCCTTGCTAATCCTACCCTCCTCGACAAATCCGCACCGCAGTGCTAATTTTAACGCAGAGGTGTTCCATTCACCAATAGTTCCGAGGAACTTTCTTGCTCCTTTTTGCCTCATTTTCTCAAGACAATCTAAAAAGAAAGAATCCACTTCTTTTGCCCCCTTCAACATACAAATGTGAACCTCGTACATTGTCGGAGTTGCGGGTCTAAACATCACAAAACCATGCGTATTTGTGTAGTAAATCTCGCTCTCTTGATACCCAAAATTCTCTTTTTTAATCCCATCAACCTTAACCCACTTCCAAACTCTATCGTCCCGCATGACGGATTCAATAAAGTCTTTCATAAAATGATCCACTTACTTCCTGTTGGGATTGTCACCGTAGCCCCTGAATTGATCGTAACTGGCCCACCAGAAACGCAACTCGAACCCACTGGAATTGCGTAACTAGAAGTCACCGTCTGGGAGTTAACCAAAAACGGAGTCGTTGCCTGTACCACCGGCACAGTCTGATTGAATTGAAAAGACTGACCTGGGAAAGCCATTAGTATTGACCTCCAAAAGCCATAATGTTCAAATCTGCGCTAGTTGTGCCTACTTGCTCAGAGATATACAACTGATAAGTTGGAGGTAAAACCAGGTTGTTAAACGTCACTGTTGTCGTAAAAGCCTGGACTGTCGTGCTAGGAGTTATCGCAGATACTGGGATTTCAGCGTACAAGAATGAAGTTGTGCCGTTATAAATCCAAATATCTACAATATTAGCTACTGTCGTACCCTTGGCAGTGACCGTAATTGCGTCTACTTTTGTTCCGTTGGTAGAGGTTGCAGTCAATTGAACCAAGCCAGTTGTGCCGGTAATGTTAGCCCTGGAAGTAATCGCAGTAGCCGAGGTCAGCGTTGCAATACCAACAATAGGGGTTAATGGAAAAATTGGTGAAGTATTAGAAGCCATTTATAGGAAACCTCCGAAATTTTGTTGTAATGTTACATTTAAAGCAGGAGGAGATGATCCACCACTTCCGGCATTTATCCAAGTGGGAACACCGCTAGAACCACCTGAACTCAAGACTTGTCCTGAAGTACCGTATTGTCCATTAAGTGCAAGCGCCCCACTGGTATTAATAGTCATTGCATCGGTTGCACTACCATTAATAACAAAGTGAATAAGGTTAGCGGTTGTCGTTCCAATTGACAAATCGCTTGACGTTGCAGTTAAATAAACCGCATTAGCCAAAGATAAAGAACCAGTACCACTAAAAGTGGACGAGTTCATCCCGAAATCACCGTAATAAGTGGTTGAAGTCCCTAGATTGTTAGAAACAACGTAATCTGTCGATGCTGCCGATCCAGAATTGGTGTTTTGTAAAATGATCTGGTTATAAGTATTTACGCTTGAAGTAAATGAACCAAATATATTTACATCTGAATAACCAAGAGTTCCATAACTAAAAGCACCGGCAGACAATGAACCAGTGATCGTTTCAGTTCCTATAAAACTTCCACCACTAAAAACCGTAGAAGTAAAAGTACCTGTACTTGGTACATATTGAAGTTTTGTCGAACTTGTGTCAATTACTGAAACTGTGCCAGTTGTTGCATTTAAAAATGCAGGGTAAAAAGTGCTAGAACTTGATGTTTGATCAGAAATAGTGACCAAAGATGTAAGCGTTGTCCAAGTAGGCGCTGAAGCGCCATTGCTTGTTAAAACTTGTCCAGTTGTTCCGTTAGCAATAAAAGAAGTAGCCCCCGATCCTGTTTGATAAGGGATTTGACTTGCTGCACCACTCGCCAAATTAGTAGCAGAATTGACCGTTAAGCTAGAAGTAGCCACCCAAATAGGAGCTGCAACCGAGCCTAAAGTCATCAACAATGAGCCTGAAGTGCCTGGAGACAAATAAGCAGTTGTCGCAGACCCAGATTGATAAGGCACAGAATATTGAGTTGTCCCGCCTAAATTAGTCGCAGTTGTTGCTAAAGTAGCAGTCGCAGCGTTTCCGGTTGTATTCTGATTGAACGTAGGCCAAGTAAACGTACCAGTCGAAAAGTTACCAGACTGAGGAGTTCCAAGGATAGGAGTAACCAAAGTCGGTGAAGTTGCTAAAGCTACAACCGTTCCAGATCCAGTCGTTGAATAAGACGTACCCCAAGCACTACCAGTTGAATTAGGTATTCCTGCACCTGGATACACCATCGTTGATGACGCATTAATTGTGATTGCAGTTGAACCGTTATAAGTTGACCCACTGCTAAAAGTTACATTTGTCCCTGCGGTAAGGTTAAATAAACTATTACCTAAAGCAACCCCCGAAATGGTTGAGTTGGCAAGTTGAGCATTTGTAATCGTTCCAGACAATGCCGTTGTTGGTATTGTTGTAGAAGACGTTACATTGCTCGATCCATTGGCATACATATACCCTGTCAAACCAGTTACCGCTAAATTAGCAGTAGTCAGATTTGTAAAAGATTCACTTGCAGATCCTGGGATTCTTTCCCATTTACCATTACCAAATATTGCCCAATCTCCAACCACCCAAACTGCATTACCGTCTAAGTTTGTTGTTCCGGCAGTAGATACTACATAGTAATATCCTTGAGTTCCTACTGAAGAAGTCAAAGTCGGAGTATTTGTACTTGCGTTCCAAGTTCCTTGATAAGCCGGTGCGTTTGTCGCTGCCGTTGTGACCGAAGTAACAATACCTTGAGAATTAACTGTAATAACTGGAACAACTGAGCCTGATCCATAAGTACCAGAGCTAACTCCTGAAGTTGGAAAATCAGCGTTAACCAATGATCTAAATGTGGGAGTTCCAGACGATCCGTTTGGAGCAGCGAACACCGTATTAGCCGTTTCACTTGCTAAAGTAGCCGTCAAAGTGCCCGAAGTTGTAACTGGAGAACCGCTAACAGTAAATATTGACGGCAGAGACAAACCTACGCTAGAAACCGTACCCGAGACTGTAGCTGAGAGTGTCCCCCCCGAGAAAGTTACTCCACTACCAATCGTTACATTTGAGAAACCACCAGATCCATTACCATAAAGTAAAGATGTGCCGGAAGTTTGGGGCGCAGGAGTATAAGTTAATGCCGTAGTTACATCGCTAGAAGTAAGCGTTACAACCCCAGTCCTAGAGTTAAAAGAAGTCACCCCAGGCACTGATTGAACGGAATACTTGATATTTCCCTGAGAAGTGACTATCTGCCAACCGCTTCCATGCGTATAAGTTAACTTGTCTTGTGCGCTCAGTTGGACATAAATCAACTGATAAGGAGTGGAAGTATCAACCACTTCAATTGTGACGTTGGCTGCAACCGTATCGGTATTGAGCACCGACAACATATCAATATCCCTGGTTGCCCCAGATGCAGGAGCAGAGCAGATTGTGACCGCAGTTGTGCCGTTAGAGTTGGATAGTTGAGTCGAACCCTGATAAGTCGATAAAGTTTGATCTGAATAACAGACGATAACTTGCAGGGGATTGCTAGTCGTAGCTGCCCCTAAGAACATCTGAAGTGATCTATTTACTGTGTCAAGTCTTATCATCCATGCCTCGCAGAGAAAGCGTAACCAGTTGGAGAAGTTCCCCCTCCTGTCGCAGTAAGAGTGCCATTGGTGAAGTTAAGGTTCGCCCCTATCGTCACCGGATTCATTGCGCCCCCACTACCATAAATAATTCCAGAAACCGTTGTATCCAAGGTTAAAGTCGCATTTTGTCCAGGAACTACAGTTCCCGAAAATCCGTTAACCGGCTCAACCGTTAAATTAAAAAGTCCTTCGCTTTGAATTTGAGTCAAGTTCAAAGGAGGAGTATCTGGGCCTCCTGTCCTTTGATAAACCTGAACCAAAAACATCAACCATGTCTGATTTACCGATCCATCACCATTCAGGAACGGTACACCTAGATGTGGAAGATTGGAGGATAGATTGCTCATTTGTGATTCTGTGCAACGTCAACAAAAGCACCGTTCAGAGCAGTCTTTACCGGATCTGACCATTGCAATTGAAATACTCTATCTCTAGCCATTCCCAATCGCCACCAAGATATCGAAGTCAAATACTGTCCAGTCGTGCCCATCGTTTGACTAACTGGGTTGCCGTAAGTCTTTCCTCTATCATCTGACCAAGATAGATAAACGGTTGCCGGAGCATTGCCAGATTCCATTTCAGCAATAAATTGCTTGTATCTTAGACGGTTTGAATCATCGTCTTCGGTGTGGTAAAAACTGCGAACTCTCACAATTGGCCCACCAAAATCAGAATAATTGTTTTGATCTAAAACGTATAAATTGCCGTTTTGCCAGTCTCCAACTACAAGATTTCCGTTAGCAAAAGCAAAACAATTACTCCGATGACGATTAAAATTACCATCATTGTCCGTCCATAACCACTCATTCCATTGATTGTTAGATAAGTCAAACACCCAAGTCTTATTAGCTTGCGGGAATGTCAATACATAAAAGAAGTGACCATTTACTTCGTATGTATACCCAATAGCATCTGACAATTTACCATAAGTCTGAAACTCTTGATCCATCGCAAAGGTAGAGATCTGAACCGCACCAAAGTTTTGACTACGGCAGACATAAGCCTGACCTTGAGGACTTTGAGCCAACCAGTAAACCTCACCGTCCATTTGAGCTATTGAATTAGTTGCAGCGCATCCATATTGAATAAATGAACCTGGGAGAATCTGAAAAGGAAAAGAAGTATTGCCTGCATTGAACCAGACTTCGGAGGTAAATTCACCCAGTAAGTAGATATAACGTCTTGATATACCTATGCCAACCAAATTATCAGGTGAACCAGACTTAGAAGCGTAATACAAAGGGTCAAACTCTGCCGTGTTTATCAATGAAATGTACCATTCCCGAGTGCCTGGATAGTTACAAACAAAGTAACCATCGACATAATTGACTTGGTTTGAACCGTAAAAGCCTGGCTGATTGATGGTTGTGAACGTATTGGTCGTGATGTTGTAGTCGTATCCTGCGCTTGTTCCGTCAACAATCAACAAATCAACTTGATTGTCAACCATCGAAACAGTGCCAGTGGAACTTGCGAGAGTGCCAATAGGACTAAGAATCCAATCAGTGCTAATGCTGTAAAAAGTGTTGCCACAAACACCATAAAGTTGATTATTACTTGCATAGTAAAGTCCTCTCCAAGATGTTTGACCCGAACTTGCTACAGTTGTCAGACCAGGCGTGGGATAGTGCGTAAAAGGAAACACCACCCCTTCAGGATTTTGCTCCATGTACAAATTAATGCACCGTTGCGCCCCTGCAATGATACTTTTGGTCTGGTAAGCACCAGTAGTTAGTGCTGCCTTTCCCATTATCCGGCACTACCAACGTAGAAATCTCCATAAATATTGTATGCACCAGACTTTCCTCTGAGTGCTACAGGCATGTGGAGAAGTGGGATTTGTGAGTTAACTTCCTCAATCGCTCTCATGGATGCCTCTGCATATCCTGTGAGTTCTGGAGTAATCGGTAAACCATAAATAACACAGATAATTCGAGCTAAGTTCCATTGCATCGCTGAAAGATACTCTGGAGGCATGGTTACAGTATCCGTAATCGTCTGAAAAGCCTCTAACTGTGTCATCACAGTCAAGAAAATCTCATACTGATTATTGGGTACAGGCCAGACGTAAATAGTGCCTAATGGGTAACCGGTGTTGTAATAAATATACTGAGAAAAAGCGTTCAGTTTCTTAATGGAAATCCGGTTGTAATCCTCATTAGCCCTTAATACTTCAAGTGGATAGTCCACTGGTAAAGGACTGCCAGATTGCATCCTAAAAAACGCTGATTCTAATTTGACTGGTCTGGTAATGTTGAAATCACCACCAGTTCCGATTGTGTATGAAATTTGTCCTGTAGCAACCTTAGAAGTTGTTACCAGGTTATACACCATATAACGTCTGCGTTGCCATTGGGCAAGCATCATGTTTAATTGGTTGAAACAATCATTGATGTCAGTCGCATTTGGAGTCTGACCAACACCAATGACGTTTGCTATTTTTAACGCTTGAGTGATTAGATCAGAGGGTGTTGTCGGCAGCGGTTGAGTCATTTTTTGGTCTGCCCCTCTTAGTTTCTTTTTGCTCTGGAACGATTAAAACTTGTGCTTCTTCTTCAGGATTCTGAACAAGATGTTGTTTCCCAAGCGAGTCAGTGACCCACTTGGGGAACTCTAAGAAAGTGTACACAGGAGTAACTAACTTACCCCTGTAGTATGTTTCTAATGCCATTAAACGATATCAGGAACAATACATGACCACTCTGGACGAATCGCAGCGTAGCCGTACAAAATATCCAAACGAGTAATCAAGGAGTCAGACATAACGTCATAAGCCTCAATCATACGCAAGGAGATACCATCAAACTGAGCACGAGCAGCTTGCACAACACCGGCAGTAGGCATCTCTAAGTCAGCAGTTGCCAACGTGAAAGCCTCTGGGAAGTATGCAATGTTCTGACGATAGCTAGATGATGCAGGCATTACCAGGCTGATCGCTGCTGAGTTAGCAGGAGATGCATTTACTGTATTAAACGCTGCAGGAGCAGGAGTAATAGCAGGGTAAATTGGTATGCTTGTAGCACCAGAGTTTACGTTAGATGTAACAACGAATTGACGGAGCTGACCTTGTGAGTTGCCAGTCAAACGGTTGATTGCATATACACCTGCAATAGTGATGATGTCACCTTGGTTCAATGTACCAGTGATTGCGTTAACTGTCAGAGTTGTACCTGTTTGGTTTGCACCGTTAACAGTACCGGCAGAGAACGAACCTACTGTGTGAACCAGAGTAGTTTGGTCATACATCCAGTCAAATCCGAGTGTGTCCTTGGTAATAATACCAGTTTCATAGTTTTCACCGATTTTAACTTGTGGGTTAAATAAACCGGCCAATGAAGACACTGTACGAGCTTGAGTAACTGGGTCAAGAATAATCTTACGATCCATTCTTGGGGACAAGTTTTGATCAAGTGCAGATCCGGCAGTCAACCATGTAGTCGCATTTGGGCTTGATAGTGTTGAACCACTCAAGTTTGGTGTGATGTTGGCTGATTGTGAAGCTACGTTCATTAAGTCGGCTGCAACGTATGCTGCAAGACGATTAACGGCAGGAGCAAGAATACGCTCAGAGAAATCGTCCAAAGACAATGTTTTCTCAGCAGTACCGAATGAAACAGGTACGTTTGCTTGTGTTGCCACAGTCAAAGATGTGTTTTGTTCGTTAGTGCCTTGAGGTGTAATTGCAGGGCCAGTTGAAACAGTGTAATCGTTGGGTAAACGAATACGGAGTGCTGAACCTATTTTTGCACCTGTACGAGCAAATTGATCGTCATATTGACGGCTAACAGTGCGTAAAAACGCATTAGATTGAGTAAACAGACGCACCGCTTCGTTGGTGATCTGATTAATCGTCAGTAGAGAATTAGTAGTCATGTTGAACTACCTCCTTATGAACAAAAGAAATGAATTGCTTACCTTTCGGTAAACTCCTAATTTCCCCTGGCCTATGGAGACAAACATTTAACGGCCCAACACAACGATTTACGGCTCGTTTCTGCCTGTACCCGATTCTAATGCGTTTTTTTTAACTTATCAACTAATCAACGCTTTTTTCTAGCAGTTTGCCTTCTCCAAGCAACCCAAGCCTCGGTATCGCTCATTGGAGGTTCAGCACCACCACCAGTCGGTGCAGACGATCCACCGGAAACTTCACCCACCGGAGCAGGGGCACTAGACTTTTGTTTGCTGAGTTCTTTGGCTGCCTTTGTTGATAACTTGGTCAACTCAATACCCAGTTGCATTGGGCTGAGACTTGCAATTCGGATTGCATCGTTCACATTCTCAGACTTTCCAAGCCAGGTAATGACCTTCTCAGGATTGGGAACTTCAGCTAAAGCATGGAGAAAGTCGTTTCCTCCAACCCCTGCCAACTGTAAATTTTGAACGGAACGGTCATAATCCTGCCCAAACTCCTCTTTTGCCCTTTTCTCAATATCATTCATCTTATTGAGGAAAGTCTGCTCCTGAAGACGCTGATTAGCAATCTGAGTAGCCAATTCCTCGACATTTTGCTGAGGTTGATAGGACTGTTGAGGTTCTTGCTGAACTTGAATCTGCGCCTTGAGAGCTGCGAGTTGTTCGGCTGCCGAGTTCTTAGCTGCTGCAAGTTCACCCATCCTTTTTCTAGCCCATTCGGGTAGGTCGTGATAGGAGTTGTCTTTAGCTTCAGGAGCTTTCGCCTCTGGAGTTTGCTGATTGGCATTGGTTGCGTCAGCTTGTGGAGTTGTTCCTTCGTTTACTGGTTGGTCAACGGTTGTTTCCATTTTTATCCTGTGATAGTGGGAATTTCTGCTTGCAAATATTGTGAGGGGTCTATACGGTCTGGGTTGAAATCTCTAGCAGGATTGTCAGCGCCTTCTATCTCGCTCACCATCTTGCTTGTGATTTCACCCATCTGCACAGGGTTCACATCCGTAATTAATGCCTTCAACCTTTCAGTCTCAGCTTTGAAAGCACTAATTAAACTGTCACGCTCTTTTTCCAGACGAATCGCCAAATGATTCAATGCGTCCATATCCAAGCGTTGTTTCTCCATCTTCTGGTCAATGGATTTATCTTGTACTTGCTGAGTCAGCGCAGCAATAACTTGTTGAGCCTGTTGGAGTTGAGCAGTCAATGCTTGCTCAGTCTCGCTCGGGCCAGTCCCTAAAATTGCAGGAGGAATCCAGTTTCTCATTCGTTCCTGTAGCTTGTCAGCGTTCGGGAAGTCTGCCGATCCCATGTAAAGATCACCGATAACCTGAGCTAATTGAGGTTGTTGAGCAATCATCTGAGACATTGCAGAGAAAGCCTCTTGTCTTCTTGTGTCGTAATTAGACCCAGATTCAGCGACTACGTCATAAGCACCAACGGAAGGGTTGAAGATAGTGGAGACTTTAGCCTCCTCCTTATGCTCCATCTGTTTAAAGGCTTCTTTCAGATTAGGGTCGATCATAATCTGTTGTTCTTCACCGTCTTCACCCAAAATACGAACCGTCCGTTTGGTGTCGTAAATGTGTGGGATTAAGTCAATAAGAATCTTACCGGTGAACTGAATAGCCATGTTTTGCATATCTTGGAAATGGTAAGTTACCCTCTCTCCCTGGTATTTGCGCTTGTCAATAGCAACCCCAGACAATTCTTGACCTTCAGCACCGAAACTTTGTTGATACTGCCCAGAGGTCATCATCATCTCATTTTCAGCAGTCTGCATGCCTTCCATGTAAACCGGTGCGCTCATTGGAGCTTGTGCCCTCTCCGGTCTAGGAATTGCGTTTCCATTCTCGTCCGCATGGTTGTACGCTAGATAAGCATGGTTTTCGGTGTTGGCAGTAGCCCAGTAATTCTCTAATCCTTCAATAGCCTCAACTGGCGCAAGGTAAGGAGTTTTAGACTGTAAAGCACCATATTCAAGTGCAGCGGAAGCGTTGTAGTTGTACGCTCTTTGTGCGTCTTTCATGTACCGAACCAAACCCTTACGGTCTAATCTTCCCTCAATTGTCATTTCCTCGCCAGGCACTCGAACGATTGGAATATACTTTCCTGCCCAGATTCCCTTCTCCAACACTTTGTTTCCACCGATTAAATACTTGTGGATAACATGCTTGTCGATCCTTCTGCGCTCAATGTCAGCACCCATGCGGATTGCCTCATTCAGCATCTTAACTTCCTCTTTGCTCATGTCTGACTGTCTCTCAAACTTTAAAGAACCGTCAGTTTGAGGGATAGAGTAAAGCCATTCTTTTTTAGTCTCTTTCTCGTAATAAGTAGCCAATCGAACTACGTCTTTAGTCACCCAGGACTGATTGCCACCGGAATAAGCCATCGGCACAGATTCGCCAGGGTACTTTTTCTCGAATTCCTCCCTCGGCATATCTTCATAGATAAACCCAAATCGAGCATCCGATCCGTCCCTTTTCTTAATATGCGGGTCAAGGTAGACCGACATAGCATCAGGGACTTCCCTAATATATATCTCTTGGTCAAAGGTTGAATCGTCTGCGTAGGCAGTTGTAACCGTCCAATATCCTATTCCACCGCCAACTTGTTGCTCGGCTGCCATATCGTAGGCAGTCTTAGCGTTGGAAATGTACTCAATGTGTCTTACCAATCCTTCAAATATCTCTGCTGCCTCATAAGTAGCTTCGTCATTGGTTGGATGTACCGAAACGGAAGGTTTATTCTCTTTTAGATTGTTAACAACATGCAACCAGTGAGTGTGCACCTTATTAATAGTGATCATAGGCTGAGTGTTTAATCTCCGCCTGGCTTTTACTGCCGGTTCCCACTGATCTTGATTGTCAGAGTCAGCAAAAAGGAATCTCATGTCCTCCCTAAACCTTTGTCTGGACGCTTGCTCCCAGTCTAAACAATGTTTAAAGTTGTCCTGCGCTCTTTTGACAATTTCGTCTTCGGTAGTATTTGCCATAATTACATCCAATATCCAGGTGAATTGTTTGAATTAAATTGTTTTTTCGGTGTGTTTTGCGGTTTTTTCTCAATTTTTGATCGCAAAATTGCCGGAAATAACTCAGTTAGCACCCAAATCCAAGCATCTGCACGATTTGGTGACTTAGACCCATTGTAACCATTGGTGCTAAATCCTCCAAGTTCCTCCTCCAAATCAACAAACCTACCTACATGCCTGATCTTTCCTTGTTCGTATAGTGGAGCAAACGGCTCTGCCCTGACCATCTTTGATCGTGTGGCAAGTACCGACTTGTAATTAGTCCGAGGTCGTGATGCCTGGATAACCATTTCAACCATCGCCCCACCATAATTATTTTCTCCAACGACTATGTCTGCGTTATGTCTATCAAATGCGCTTGTTGCTACCTTCCCCCAAGTTGCAGGGCCGGCTTTCACCGTACAGTCTTCCAGTAAGTATGCGTTCCCATCCGTTCCCAAAGCACCTACAACAATACCAATTGCGTCATTGTCAGCGTTGTCAGTATCTCCTGCTCCACTAGGATCGACTCCAACGACAACTCTAACAAAATCGGGTAAATCTTCCTCTTGAGTTCTCCACCGGTCAAAATAAAGGTCTGTAAATAACTGGTTAGGGTTAGCATCGGTAAACTCTCCCTCTAAAAATCGTTTTCTAAGCCTTGCTGATAATCCCTCAAGTGTCTTAATGTACCCATCGGATAGATTCTCTTGGTTGTCCTTTGGGTTGATCTGGAAATAAGCATAATCTTCTGGGTTATAAATATTAACCCCTGTATCTGGGTCACGCTTTTGTACAAATATCTTGTAAGTCCAATGGTTTTTGTCGGGAGGGTTACAGTCAAAGAACATCCGAGGTTTTAAAGGCTTCATTTCTATTTTGCCTTTTACCTGTATTTGTTGATTAACTCGTTGCGCTAACCTGGTCATAGCAATACCTACTGAACCCCAGGCAATTTGACTGGATTCGTTCAAATAGATACTTGCAAATTCCATCCCTAAAATCTTCTCCGTTCTTTCTTTATCATCCAATCCACCAAACCATATTTCAGAGCCGTTATCTAGCTTTGCAAACCAATGGGTTTTATCTACCTTGTAATTTACTGTTGGATAACAAGTAGACATAACCTTTGGGAATGTATCGTATACCACCGAATTGACAACGTGATTGAACCTAAATCTCAAAATAGTGTGCCTTGAACCTGGAGCTTTAATTGCTCGAGTAACAATATTCCTTGTAATTACAAAAGTCTTTCCCGACCTAGAACCGCCAAATAGCATTACATAAGTGGCCTCACCACTCATGATTTCCATCGCCTTAATTTGTTTATCGGTATATTTAAGCGTCATTATCTGTGGGTACTTGCATTAGCAATGGGCCACCATTCGCACCAGTTACCTCAGTCTTAGTCGTTTCAGACCACCTAAGTTGTGTTTTTGTCCACCAAATCAACGCAGTCGTATCCCCACTTGTTGCCTTGCTAAATAACGTCTTGGCTATTTGACCGTTCGCCTTTGCCTTCCCCAAGTCCAATTCAACCCTGTAATATTTTCTAAGGGTCTTGTCGTCTATCCCTACGAGAATCGCTATCTGTTCGTGAGGCAAGCCTAATCCGCTAGTGCTTTCCACCATCTTGCGTGATTCATCGGTGACGATATGTTCTCTATTCATTTTATGTAGGGGAATTTAAACACTTTAGGTTACTTTTGTCAAAATGGAGCGTATGGGTAGGTGTTGCACCTCCGCTGTATCGAGGGAATCGACCATCGCCTGCTTCACACGCTTAGGATAAGGTTTTGCTAACTTTTGCACTTGTGTTCTCATTGCTTCATCAAGTGGCATTAAGTATCTGTGCTTTCCGACTGTCTTGACTATTTTACATTCACTTGGCTTAACTGTCTTGCGTTGTTCGCCTTGTTGTATGTTCCACCCTTTCTCGCTGACTTGACGAGAATGTAAGCGTTTACCCTTATGCCAGTATTCAACGCCTGGAACTGTGTCTCCGCAGTAAATCCAGTTACCCGCTTGATACACGCCACCATGATGTCCGTATTGTGGGTCTGCGAACGATACAACTAATCTCAGATTTGGGCTGTTCTTCTTTAGAAACATTAAAGCAAACTTAACTATTCTGCTTACTGTGCTTTTGTGGCTTGTCAAAGCGATACGAGTCAACTCGCACCCTTCGTCTTGCTTTAGCCCGTATGGAGTCATCAGATTAGACGATGCACCCCTACTGAAGATGACTACACCGATGAACTTTCCGTCTTCCCATGCGCCTATCTTGACTAATGGCGGTACAGGGATTGATTTGCTGTAATGCCATGTCGTGCAAGCGTACTTAGCAGCGTCATGACTAGCCCAATCAATTTTGAGACTAGGCTTGTCGGGCATCAAATTCTTTTCCGCAATGAGGGCAAGCAATCCACTTTGGGTCAAGTTCGTCTAATTTGCCCTGTTCGTCTTCTGTCGCAGGCTCAAAGTCTGGCTTATCTAACAACTTTTGCAGTTCTTCAGTATCAAAGCCCAATATGTCGAGCGCAAAGCCATCTGCTAATAAGTCGTTTATCTCTATCGTCAGCATTTGATTGTCCCAACCCGCACTAAGTGCTAGTCGGTTATCAGCGATGATATAAGCTTTCTTTTGCGTCTCGGTTAAATCTTTTAATTCTATTGTTGGGACAACTTCGTACCCCAACTTTCTAGCTGCCATTAAACGACCATGACCGGCTATTATTCCGTTATCACCGTCAATCAGTATTGGGTTAGTCCATCCAAATTCTTTAATGCTTGCTGCTATTTGTGCAACTTGCTCGTCTGAATGTGTCCTGCTATTTTTAACGTATGGTATGAGTTCCGTTACGGATTTCTCAATAATTTCTATTTTGGGTTGTGATTTAACTGTTTTCTTCATGGTTGCCAATTGTATGCTTAAATTGACGTATTGCAAACTATTTGTTTACTGTGTTGAATTTGGGACGGTTCGCATAAAGCAGCGTTCTTTTTGTGCACCAATTCTTCGTGATTTACGGAGCTAAACCGTATTACCGTCCCAAAATCTTTACTGGACAGGGTTTCCGTCCGTTTGTTCGCTTTCCTTTTGGATCTTTGCCTGGTATTGGCTGACCTGGATTGCTACTTGTTGTCTGAGTTTGTTCACCAGTTGCTCGACTTGTGCCATTGGGAGACTTCCTAGTCCTGCAAAAATAATATCTGTCTCTTGAGTTGATAGATCAGAGAACGTGATTTTTAGTGGGTTCATGGTTGTTTTTGGGTTGATAAAAACGAATGTAAGTCACCTAAATAGGTTGGTGAGTATACATCTGAAATATCGAAATCTTTTGACTTTAAGCCAAGCATTGTATGCAGATCTTCTAAATAGTTTTGTGAATGTGGGTTAAGATTAGTGTTTATAAATAATTTATCGGGTGAAACATCGTAGGATTCCAAAGGAAAGGTATTTAATCTTTCCTCCGGTGTCATATTCATTCTGGCTTGAGTTGCCCTAGCTTCAGCTTCACCGGCAGAACGTCTATATGCTTGCATCCTTCCAACGCCATTTTCTTGATCCGTATTTCTTATTGCCATATTCATAAGTTCTTCGTCAGTCAAACCATTTGGAGATGAATATGGATTAGATGGATCGTATTTATTATGTTCTTTTAATTGTTCGTATTGATCTTTAATTATTTGTTGACGAACACCGGCAGGATAAGGCCCTTCTGAACTTGCTCCAGTAGCAAATCCTTCTCTTTGCTGAATAGCATGTTGCGCTTCATGCAAAAAAGTGCTTTTAAGGTTTTCTAAATCTGGCGCATTACCACTAATTGATTCGTTTTTCAGTTGATCGTTAACTGTTGTTTTGTAGTATTTTCCAGTTGTTTGCGCCCCTGGAGTTAATTCCCCAGTAGATTCAATATTTCTTAAAGATGGATAAGCCTGGTATAAATCAGGGTGAACCAGATTGCTTGGCAATTTAGATTGAGATTCATATAAATCGTTTTTAATAGCATTTTTAGCTTTAAGATCTAAATCCTTAAAATCTTTTCCATGAATCAATTTTGCAGTTAAATTTAACTCTCGATCCATTTCTTCAGGAGATAAGTTTGCTCTACCTTTAGCCGATAAATCACTCATTTCCTGTCTTAATCTACCGTCTGGACTTCTAAAAGTGCCAGTTTGTTTCCAAGCATCCGCAGGAGAAACTCCTTTTTCCTCTAGTTTAAGGAATTTTTCTGCTGCGTCTTTGTTCCAAATTGATGCTTTTTCACCAACAAACATGCCTCCCATTACGGAATTTGCCATTTCGTCAGTGATGTATTTATCTGCCCTCAAATCCGCTAAAGTGGGTTGCTCACCCCTTATCTTGGCTCGTTCTACACCAATGGATTGATTTAGATTTTGATTGAATTCCCTGGATCTGTCGTTAGCAAATCCCAACATCTGCATAAGACTGTTTTGTGGGTCACTTAGAACGTCAGATGCCCTGCGTTTGTAACTGTCAATCGTAGAGTAAAGATCAGCTATCGAGGGCATTTTAGTTTATCGTCTGAGGTTGTTGATCTATTGTTACTTCTAATCCAAACTGCTTTAAAACTATAAGCCAGTCATGAGCAATGACTAAAGCGTAGCCATCACCGATTAAAGTGATGTTTACCTCTTGAGTTTCGTCATCTATGTCAATAGTGACGTTTGCCCTGCTCACTTTTTCTTTTTTTTCTTTTCAGCTTCACGCTTTTCAGAATAGGCAATTGCGAGGGACTGCTTTAACGGCTTTCCCTCCTTCAATTCCTCTTTCAAATTAGACTTAAAAGCCTTCTTAGAAGATGATTTTTTAAGAGGCATTTTATTGACCGTGGATGATTGCGTAGTTGAGCTTTACTGCCTCAGACAATGAACCACCTGATATGTTTTGTAAGCCAATAATTGCACTTCCGTTGCTCATTGAAGCCACAAAAGATACATAAGTTCCTGCCGTTGCAGTTCCGCCACTTACGTTAACAATCAATACATCCCTTGGGCTGATTAAGGAATTATTTAGAGTAAAAGTAACAACTGTGCTTGCTGCTAAGGCTGCGTTGTTCATCGTAATTTGACCATTGGAAAAATTACAAGTAACTGCGGTTGCCTTGCTTGTTGCTTGAGTTGCGGTACTCTCAGCAGCTAAAGAATAACCAATTTGTTGATTAGCAAAAACAGTATCAAATACTGGGTCACTGACCATTACACCTAAATAATTACTCATAATCTACCCCTATTTTTTCAATTTAATCTTAGAAAGAGCCTTCATCTGCTCGTCAGCGATCCGCTTTGCAGCAGACATTCTTGACCGACTTGCCTCTATTTCTCTTGCTTGCTGAAGCGTTCTA
>Ga0316218_1002437_pt1 | contig 17197 bp, 44 predicted proteins | sample TBH18003metaG_FD_203634 | JGI IMG/M metagenome (GOLD analysis project Ga0316218, IMG submission 203634) | Freshwater microbial communities from Trout Bog Lake, Wisconsin, USA - TBH18003 | ecosystem: Environmental > Aquatic > Freshwater > Lake > Hypolimnion/Profundal zone | place: USA: Wisconsin...
ACAGCATGTTGCCATAGTTCCCGATGGAGAACTTCGACTTCAAACCAGCTTTGATGGTGGCACAAGAGTATTGCTTTATCGGCCAACCGGCAACGACCAAATCCTGAAGGGAACCGGTGGGCAAGCCTGCGGCCTAGAGGGTCTAAAAAATTGCGTGGATTTTTTTAATGATTATCTGACCGTGATAGGGCTTTAATTTCCCGCTCAAATCTTTTCAAGATTTTCCCAACAAAAATAAAAAGGATAATAAGATATGAAAGACGCTCTGATCAAAAAGCTGCTGCAGACCTTAGTGAGACTAGATCATAAACTCTGCCTTGGAAATCTCACTGCAGCGGAGCAGGAATCGCTGTCCGAACTCTGCAACAAAACTGTTAAAGAGGCAAGGGATCAGTGGCTGGTTGCCAGATGGATCGAAGCAAAGGAAACCGGTACCGAAACCGAATACCTGAATTATCTCCAGAAGCAATTTAGCGACAACAACCAGAACTTCACACATGAAGAGATCGCGGCGATGCTGAATGCGCTGATATTTTCCCATCTAAACTAAAAACCATAATAAATCATGGCACTCGCAGCAGACCGACGCAGACTCAACAATCTCCTGAGCAAAATCAAGACCAAGAATCTTCAGGAATGGCTCAGCGAGGCGTCCAAAATTCCAGAACTCGCCTCAGCCCTTGAAGGAATCTACTGCGGGAGAATGGGGAAAATTAATGAAGAATTATCCTGCGGGAGACTTTATATTACTATGGGATGGTACAGCATTGATGGACCCGCAAGGGTGGAATATGCTTATGTGAGTTAATTCTCCAATAAGGACATAAAATGGTCCAAAGGCTCAAATCTAAAAGATTTTCCCATCTAAACTAAAAACCATAATAAAGAGAAAGAAAAGGAATCTTGGACCTATAACTCAATGGTAGAGTAGCGGGCTTTAAGAGAAAATAGAGTGCTTTTGTTGTGACTGTAGACAAAAGTAGAACCAATCAAATTCGGTGAAGGCTAAAGAATAAAATCCATGCTGATGCCGAGCCAAGTTTAACAATTGTTGAAAAGGTGTAGAGACTAGACGGTTGGGCGGCACAGATCAAATAAGAAACACCGCAAGGCATAGTCCAGACCACAAATATAGCAATATAGTGGCGAAAGCCATAGTGGTAAGTTAACCCGTTAATCCGAGTTCGAATCTCGGTGGGTCTAAAATTCCTAATCTTTCTATTGAAAAATTGTTGGGATAATTGTTGTTGATTTTTTCTCAATAAAAATAAAAAACATAATAAACTGTGATTCTCCAGGCGAGAAAGGGTCAGGATGCCTGACTTTATTGTTGCAAGATTGTTGTAAGAGATTGTGGGTTGTGAATGATTGTGGGTTGTTATTGTTTTGGGATTGTTAAATCCAAAAAGTTGAAAAGTACAAATCGTGAATTCGCAAAAAGGTGATTTTAGGGGGACCCGGCCCCAGTTAAAATCACCCCGGACCATCCTAGATAATCTCAAAAACAATTTTTCTCACTCAAAGTACCCCGTATAGTTAATATATATACCCCCCGATATAGTTCCTAAGGCATAGGTCCTCTAACTAGATATAGCCCGCCAGGGATATATCCTTTACTCAAAGTACCCCGTATAGCCAATATATGCTGGCCCCCGATATAGTCTCCGAGAAAGCGATATATCCTTTAAATAATTAGAGTATAATATTTTGCGCAAATGAAATCACCTAAATTTAAACCCGGAGATATAGTGCGAGACATATTGGACTATGACCCAATAGTTCTAAAGCAAAAAACAGAATTAGAAAATTTAAAGATTGTAGAACGACGCGATGAGCATGGTCGAGAATGTTATATTGTGGAAAAACTAGATGGTTCTGAATTTTTAGCAAAGAATTTTGAAAATAATCATCAGCACTATTATGACTGCACATGGCTTCGCCTGCAAATGAAAAAACCAGAATATATGAAAGAATTATGAAAAAATCTATTAATTTAAAGCCATCTAAATTTAAAATAAACGATGCTGTGCGATGGCGATCCGGCTGGAGCGGCACCGTGAAGAAAGTTATTACTAGAAGATATGCAAATTCTTGGATATACGACGATAGAGAATATGAAGATAATTATAACTATATAGTGGATTTTAAAAATCGCCCGCCCGTTGAAATTTTTTCAGATTATTTAACTAAAATAATGGAATGCCCAGAATATATGAAAGAATTATGAGAAAATCTAAATTTAAAAAAGGAGACGTAGTAAAGGCAAACCATTCAGATTATCCTGTGAAGCCATTAAAAATTCTAGATGTGGTTTATAAAGGTGATTTTTCATCTGATGAAGGCTACGCCTATCTCACAGAAAGCATCGGCTGGGATCAGGATGCGTATGACTCGCGCAGCAATCATATATGGATTGAAAAATTTTTGTTGCCATTGCTGTCAATACCAAAATATTTTGATGAAGCATAAATTTAAATTTAAAAAAGGAGACCAGGTTAAAATTTGTGATAAGTATTCAAATTTTTATAGCGGCACCGGTATTATCATACAGCCATGTGATGACTCCGATGATTATGAAGAATATAAGGTATCAATAAACAATGAGGGAGGCATATATTATTATCTGGCAAAAGAATTAAGATTTATTATAAAAATGCCAAAATACCTAAAGGAATTATAAATTATGAAATTTAAAATTGGAGATATAGCAAAGATTGATTACCCATATGTGCATTATCTAGACAAAAATTGCGCCTGTGTGATAGAGAGCATAGACTATAGTAAATTATGCTGCATAGTTCGGCGCAAAGATGGTCGAGAATTTATACAAAAATATGACAACAATAATCAAAATGATTTTATTCATATAAGTTTTCATTCGGATTGGCTTCATCGTTTGTGTACTATGCCAAAATATTTTAATGAGATAAAATGAATTTTAAGGTCGGAGATTATGTGCAGACGCGGAATAGACAGGGGGTTTATGAAAAAGGGCTTATTGATGAAATAAGGAATTCAAGTCCTGTATATTATGGAATTAAAAATGGAAAATATTGGTGGACAGGGCTTCAGTTGGTAAAGATTGATAATTTAAAATTACCGAATTATTTTTATGAAAACTACTAAACTCAAATTAAAATTCAAATATAAAAAAGGAGACATTCTTCGCAGCACATATCATAGTCTTAAAGATGAAGATAAAAATTGTCAGCTTATTATTATAGGATATAAGGCGCATTTATATAAAATACAAAGACTTGATGGAAAAAAATTTTCAAAACAATATGATAATAACCCAGATGGAGATTTTAAAACTATATTATACAGTGAATATTTCCTCCAGCCATGGCCTGTTTGTCCAAAATATTTTTATGAAAACTAAAATCAAATTAAAATCTAAGTTTAAAATTGGTGATATGGTAAACAGCACATATCCTGGTGATATATATCTTCCTGCCCATGAGCGCATATATTTAAAAATTGTGGAAAGGCGCGATCATCTTGGAAAAGAATGTTATATAGTGGAAAAACCTGATGGCTCAGATTTTCTTAGCTCACTGACAAATATATACAAAAATCGGCGCTGGTATAATGCCAGTGTACTGAAGAAAACAATTTCAAAGCCTAAATATTTTCATGAATTATGAAACCATCTAAATTTCAAATAAATGATAGAGTGAGGTATTTAGAGTTCGGAATCGGCACTGTACTAAAGATTATAAACCGTAGCACGTATATGGGCCAGGTTTTATATGGCATCGAGCCTCTTCACGATAATTATAATTATATTGTGGCTTTCGATAATCAGAAATGGCTCTTGGAAATGACCTCAAATTATTTAAGAGGGACAGTGGATAAACCAGAGTATTTTAATGAATTATAAATGTAAAGAAGGAGATATAGTGCGATTTAAAAACTTAGTGGATTATTCCTACGAAACTAATTTAAAGGTTGTCCGTATGTATAGAGATACTTTTTACTTCCGTGAATGCTGTGTGCTGGAAAAAGCAAATAGTCTTAAATTTTCCTCACCAATTTTTTTAAAAAAACCATATCAAATACAAATTTTTGCCAAATATCTTCAGCTGCAGATTTCAACAAGTCCCAAATATTTTGATGAACTATAAATTTAAAGATGGGGATATAGTGAGTGTTTCTGATGAACATTCACATTGTCATGGCTGGCTTGGCAAAATAATTCAGTTGGGCGGCGATTGGGGTTATTTTCTTTCCAACATTTCATAAATAATCCCTCTAAAGGCAGGTGGGGTAATACCCCACCTGCAATATAAATTATAGTGTATCTCACAGAAAGACATTATATAAAGGGAAATGATCAGATTAAAGAATTATGCACTTCATCTAAACTGCTCTATAATAAATGCAATTATATCATGAGGCAATCATTTTTTAATAATGAAAGACTTCCTGATATTAATATTCTTACCAACAGTACCAGAAATGAAGATAGTTTTAAAAATTTAAAAAATACCAAGATAGCAAAACAGGTTATTAGACAGGTTTTGAATGATTGGTCAAATTATTTTAAATCATTGAGAGAATACAATAAAAATCCAAATAAATTTGTTAAAAAACCAAAACCTCCCGGTTATAAGAAAAAGCTATCTCAAGTAATATTTTATAACGAAACAATTAAGAATGGAAGATCTAACTATTTTGTAGATAAAATCATTCCAACAAACAACTGTTTTGAAATAAAATCTAAAAGACATTATAAACAGGTATCAATTACTCCAAAACACTTTGGATTCATGATTGATGTGCAGTATCTTCTAGATAAAGAAATAGAAAACAGCAGTGAAATCAGCAATCATAACAAAAACAATAAAAAATTAAAATTTTGTAATATAGATTTAGGTGTGAATAATTTATGTACGATAACTTCCGATCAATTCAGTCCAGTCTTGATCAATGGTCGAATATGCAAATCATTTAATCAATATTATAATAAAAACAAAAATCAGAAAGAATATAAACATGGTAAAGATCAGGAGATCAATCCAAAAGAGAAAAAATATTCAAGAAAGAGATATTGGAGATTTGAAAATTATTTTCATCATACTTCAAAATATATCATAGATTTATGCATGAAGCATAATATCAAAAGAATTATTATTGGAAAGAATGATGGATGGAAGAAAGATATTAAAATGGATAAGAAACATCGACAGAATTTCTTTTATATACCATTTAACAATCTTCTTAAAAAGATTCAATATAAAGCATTGCTTTCTGGAATTGAAGTAATCTTTACCGAAGAATCCTATACATCAAAAGCATCATTTCTAGATAGAGATATTATTCCTGTTTATGATAAGAAAGATACTGAAAATTATCAATTTTCTGGACAGAGAATCAAAAGAGGATTATATAGATCTAGTAAGGGAATTTTGATCAATGCAGATGTGAATGGATCTGGAAATATTGGACGAAAAATAATGCCTGACAGCACCTTCGGTGCTGAATGGGATAGGAGCCTTGCCGCAAGGCCTGTAATTGTTAATCCCCTTCGTGAGAAGGTTTGCTAAATGCTCAGATTAATTTCTGATCAGCATGATGGGTTAAGATTCAAATGAGAAAATTGAATAAAAGTTTAGAGATTTTAGATTTTTATAGATTTTTGAGAACGGCTATGAAGAGTATCTTGTAAAAACTTTAGATGATGATGAATATTATTTTTTAGAAGATCAGATGAGGCTTATAATAGATAAGCCGGAATATTTTAATGAGATTTAAAATTTAATTTATGAATATAAACCGCCCATACTATAAAATAGGAGATAGAGTAAAGTCTGTTTATGAATCTACCACTGTATATACCGTAATAGAAATACAGGAGAGGTCATTTGTGGATTTTGAAACTGGAAATTTTAATTTCATAATTGAAAATTCATGGGGAGGAAAATTTCTTACTTGGGTGGGGGAAATTAGAAAGGTGTCGGATATTCCAGAATATATGAAAATAAACGATGAATAAAGATCAATTTAAAAAAAATGAAGTGTGCAGAGTAATTTGGAATATTAAAGATTTAGTGATTATAAAAAAGGTGAATAGAAAGACTGTAAATTGTGTATATTATAAAAACAGAAATTATCCAATTTTTTTTACAAAAGTTGAAGATTTAATCAAACTTATGGAATGTCCGGAATATTTTAATGAAATCGCCTAAATTTAAAATTGGCGATATAGTGAAGATAGATTCTGGATAGAGCCTGACACCAAACTTAACTGAAAGATATAATTTAAAAATCATAGAGCAAAGAAATCATAGAGAGCAAGAATGTTGTATTTTAGAAAAAATTGATGGATCAGATTTTTTAGAACCTATGGATAAAGATCATAAAAATCAAATCTGTTGTGAAGGATTTATATTGGAGCATCAGATTAAAAAACCAGAATATATGAAATAAAATGAAAAAATCTAAATTTAAAATTGGAGATAGGGTAAGGATTACTTGGAATAATAAAAACTATAATATATATAACAATTGTATCGCACATATCACCGAAATAATCCCCAGGTGTCTTCCTGATTATAATGAACTGCCTGACAACTATAATTATAAAATGAATATTGAATATAAGAATCAAATACTTAAAAATATGGAATTTTCTTCATTATTTATCAGGACAATAATTGATAGACCGGAGTATATGAAATGAAGAATATAAATGAACCGGTATTTAAAATAGGCGATAAAGTCAGGGCTCGCCCTGAATATTGGTATGATGAATCTGATAATTGCATTTACACTGTGGCGGATATTGTAAAGAGAGATGATCCTGATATATACAACAATAATAAAGTGACTGGAAATTTCAACTTTATTATTCGTGATGCTGATGGGCACCACATTAATTCCTGGTTTGGTTGGTTGAGAAAAATTTTTGATTGTCCGGAGTATATGAAGTGAATTTAACTTTAAACATTGAATCTCCAAGATTTAACATTGGAGATAAGGTACGAGCAAGAAAGGGGTTTTTACGAGGTGCCCTAGGCCCCTTTACTGTTATAGAGGTTAAAGATCGCAGATCAGATAAAGATCGGCATGGACTTTCATATATCCAGAGACCGAATGAATTGGGCAATTTTAATTTTATTATTGAAAATTCATATAAAATAAAACATGATGTATCGTATGGTGCGATTCAAAAAATATTAGAATGTCCAGAGTATATAAAAGAATTATGAAATTTGAACGAAAATTTAAAATAGGCGATAAAGTCAGGCAAAGACCAGAATATTGCTATAATGAATTTGATAATGGCATTTTCACTGTGGTTGAGATTTTTAAAAGACCTAAAAAAAGTGATATACATGGTTTATTTTATTATTGAATCGCCATCCGGTTTCAAATCAAGTGTATGGTGGAGAATGATTAGAAAAATTTGTGATAGACAGGAGTATATGAAGTGAATTTAAATTTAAACATTGAATCTCCAAGATTTAAAATTGGACAGATATGTAGGTTTGAGACCAAGTGGAAACAGTCTCCTGTGGTTGTGAAAAAAATCATTGCGCGTGATTTGTTAACAAAGGCTCATCAGGATTTAGCAATTTCTGCCTATGGAAATTATTGGTATGTAATGGAGCCGGTGTGTGGCTCTTGGTCCAGAAACATCAGAAATCAAAATTACAAATTTTTAAAGAACAACCAAAGATTATGCTGTCATTTTTTATTAAATTCAATTATTTCAAAACCTGATTATTTTAATGATTTATAGATAATTTCCTACTAGAGTCTAGAATCTTTCAGAATTTCACAATTTAGGGACGCAATTCTTTCAGAATTTCCCGATAAATTTCAATTATTTCAGATTTTCACAATTTAGGGCTCAAATCTCATTCTGAGATTTTCACAATAAAAATAATTTTCATAATATCCATAATATGAGCAAATTTTCTGCAGACGAAAAAGTGAGATGGGGAAATCGCTATGGAAAAATTATATCAATATTCAAGGATGACATAATTGTACAAATTATATTTGGCAAATACTGCGTATCTCATGTTTTGTATGAAGAAAATTTATCTAAAATTTTAAATTGTCCAGAGCATCTTAAGATTGTAATGTTTAATAATGAAATTTAAAAAAAACGATATGACTAGAATTATCAGGAAAAAATCACCTTACTATGGATGTTTGGCAAAAGTAATAGAGGATATCGACAAATATACTTATTTTGTGAAGATCGAAGGCGATATCATATTGATAATGGAAAGTGAAATGAAATTCTTGATGAAGATGCCTAAATATTTTTATGAACAGTAAATTGTCCAAATTTAAAGTATGGGAATATTTTAATTTACAAAAATGAAATTTAATGTGGGCGATTATGTTTGGATTCATATTATTGATCCATTTAAAAAGATTATTCTGGCTAAAATAGAGTATATTGATGAATCATACTATTATCCATATGTGTGCAAGGGAGTAAATGGAGAAGTGATGTATGCAGATGATGAGTGGGCCAGCGAGTATATCATTAAAAAAATTCCAGAATATTTTTCTGAAATTTAAAATTTGATCTTAAGGAACGTATATGAAAAATGAAATTTAAAATCGGCGATAAAGTTCGCACTAAAGACAATCATCGAGGAACGATTGTGTCATGCAACGGTCAATATTATGAGGTAGAGGTGCTGTATCCAGCGCCTTGCTCAAACTTTCAAGAATTATTGAGAATAATGTTCGGATGCGTAAGAGAGGAAAAAGATCTGCAAAAAATTGTTGCACCAGAATATTTTGGCTAAATTATAAAATCATGTTTAAAGAAGGAGATAGCGTTATATTAAAGATCGATGTGGCAATGCCGATAGTTTTTCCGAATTCATTTGTGTATAAAAAAGGATATTTAGGTGTAGTGAAAAAAGTAGATGAGCATGGCGCTCATGTTTATTTTGCATGCGTTGATGAGTTCTTATATTGTTATATCAACGAACTTCGCCTAAGAACAGAAATTCCGGAGTATTTTAAGGAGTATTTTGATCTATATTAAAATAGGCGATAAAATCAAATATCGAGAAAATTATTATTACGTTGTGGGCGATATATTTCGTCAATCTGGAATGTACCATGTTGATATAGATAAAAATTCCACATCATATAAATATCTTCTTCACGATGATGAATTTGAAAAAATAGAAAAACAAAAAATATCAAAGCCAGATTATTTCAACCTATAAAAATTTCATGGACATACACGACAGCATTCTCACTAAATTTCAGATTGGCAAAATTCCTAAAAATTCTAGAGGAATTATAAGAGCAATAGATTATGAGGAAAAATACGCATCAATTCATTTTTCTTCCCATCATGTTTATCTCACTCTATATTTCAATGAATTTAAAATCATAGAAAAAATTAAAAAGCCAGATTATATGAACTTCTGAATTTCAGAGCCTTAATTTTAATAAAGGTTTTATCATAAAAATTTTCTAATTTTATTATATGAATATTATACAAAATCTCAGCGAGATTTCAACAGCGATGGATTGCCTCAATATGGTGAGAGAGGCAGAAATAATGGATAATATTCTTGTGGATGTGGCTGAAAGCTATGGCGATCTTCTTCGAAAGAAAACAAAGATGGAATATGATCTTCAAGATTACCATGATTATCTTCAAAAAATGAGAACAGAGCATTTCACTGAGCCAAGCGATAAATTTTTTGAAAAATACAGCGATTTATTAGATGAATATAATGATTTAAGAGATAAAATTCGTCATTATGAAGATTCTGGCGAAAATTTAAATTCCAGCGAAAATGAGAATATAAATATAAACAAAGAAATTGAAAGTGATATACTCTAAATCTAAAAAAAGTATAAATATAGAATGTCCTTGGAAGATAGGCGATAGAGTTGTATGCACCAATAAATTTCGTGTGGAATATGGAAGCCATGGAAAGATTGTGCAAATTGGCGGTGGGATGGCATCTGTGATATATGATTTTCCAAAAAGAATCAATGCCTTTGCATGTGTGCCTTACCAGGGGACTTTAAATTTCAATGAAATGAGATTAGAAATTAAAATGCCGGAGTATATGCTTGCAGTTTAAAGTAGGTCAAAAAGTTAAAATACATTTTGAAGATTATGAATATATTGGAAGAATATATTCGATTCCAAAATTGAATAATATATTATATGGCGTCACAGTTGAAAGCAAAGGCTACATCACCTTAACTTATTATGATAAATCAAGATTATCATTATATCCTATGGAATGCCCAGAATATGTAAAATGCTTATTAGCACAAAAGTTAAAATAAACACAGGTCAATGCGGAAGAGTGGATCATATAATCCGAATTAATGGCGCTTTTTACTATGTGAATTTCGGCAAAACTGGCGATTGGTTTACAATAGATGATCTCACAATAATACCTGTAGAATGTCCTGAATATATAAAATGCTTCTTATTGGCACAAAAGTTAAAATAAAGTCCTCGAACACTGTTGGCAGGATCACGCACATATATGGAGATATGTTTTATTATGTTGAATATAAAGTCGGAGAGGGCGCATGGCTGTTTCCAAATGAATTTACGATAGCTGGCATAGAATGTCCTAAATACATAAAGGAGTTAAATGAAATTTAAATCTTATCATAAAGTATATACTATAGAAGATATTAGAGTCAAAAATTGCAAAGAGGTCTGGATACCCAAAAATTCTATTGTGAATATTGTCCGCATAGATTTTAATTTGTATTTAATAGAATATAAAGATAAATATAGATGGTTATCTTCAGCACAACTTAGATTGGTGGCAGAAGCGCCGGAGTATTTTTCTGAAATATAAAATTGGAGATAAATTAAGGTTTGGCTCTAGAAGTCCAAAGGGCATGATTGGAAAATATATGATTTTGAAGGTAATCAGCAGTAGATACAAAAGAAAAAGATATTTTGGAAGCATGATCCATAATAAACAAGAGGTTTTTATGGATGAGCATGAAATTATAATGGATAAACCAGGATATTTTGATGAAATTTGAAGATTTAAAAATAGGTGATAAAATATGGGTGAGCTTTAAAAATAAGCCATGCTTAATCATTAAAGAACTAGAGGAGTATGTGGCGGAGAATCTTTATTTTAAATGCTATAACGACTCAGATGGAATAGATTATTATGTGCATAGATCAGAAATTATTAAAAAAATAATTAGACCAGGATACTTCAATGAACTATAAATATAAAATAGGCGATATATTAAAATTTAATCAATGTGACTATGCCATAGATCATAATTGCGTGGGGAGGGCCATGAGAGTCACAGAGTATACTTATGTGAGCGGAGAATTTGTATATGGGGGAGAATTTATTGATAGTGGGGCCTCCACGTTCATAAAATATGATGAAATATTACGTGAAATTAAAAAACCTGAGTATTTTAATGAAATGGAAAATATGTCTAAAATGAAAAGGAGAAGATTCGATCTTAAAAGTGCATTTAAATGAAAAGATATAACGTTGGCGATGTAGTTAAATATAATGATTGTGATACTGTGCAGAAAGTTTATCGTGGTCGGTCAATGATTATCAAAGATGTAGTGTCGCGTCCTGGCACATTGATGTATACAGGCACCATGATTGATGATCAAATTGATACATATATTTACCCACATGAAATTTTCGAAATATGTGAATGCCCAGAATATTTTAAAGAATTGATTTAATATAATTGATAATTTCCAATTGTTTGAGAATTGTGTTTTCTAACTCCAAACACATATATTCTCCAAAATATTTTTTATCAATTTCTTTTAGATAATCCATATCAGATTTATAGTTGTTGATATGCTCTGCATACCAGATATTGCCCTTTCTCACCGCAGAAATATGATTTGCTTTAATTGGAAACAGCCCTGCCACAAACTCAAGATCCTCTACCCAATCTTTATTGTTTTTCAAATCTTCATAATAATGACTCAGATCGATACAGCATCCCGCAAAATTTTTCATCTGACTTTTATTTAAAGTATGAGAATTTTCCGCAAGCATTCTATCTCGATATTTAAAAATATTTGAATTTTCAAATTCATCGCTATGGTTTCCATGAATGTTGAAAAGTTTGGTGCCAAAGTTGTTGGTGAGAAATTCCAGCTCTTCTGGTGCTGAATCAATTCGCACATGAGAGAACGGAATAGAAATATTTGGCAGTTTATCTTTAATAAACTGCAGAAAATGAAGGCGCTCTTTATTTGAATTTAATCCTGTGATGAATAGTCCAATTTCTTGAATGGATGAGTTTTGTTCTAATTCTCTAATTTGAATTTTAGATATTTCATGATTGGTGGTGGTGATGCTTGGAAGAATATTAACATCCATAATATTTAGCTTCCTCCAGTTCTCTTTCCAGTCTATCGTTTAAAACTATATCTGAATAATTTTTTCTATGCGCCCATAGCAACAATACTGTGATAAAGGCTGTTGTGATGAATATTTTCTTCATTATAATATATTATTACTCGACTTTATTCTTTATCTACTACATTTTTAGATAATATTCTAATTTTTTCTTTTACACGGAGTTCATTCATGGTATTTTTATCGATCCTTTCTTTGAGAGGTTTACCCACATATCTTGGATTTATTGAGTATGATAAAATTCCACAAAATGCACATTCAACTAAACGAAAATATTTATTGTCTTTATCAACTATATCCAATAACCTCAATACATCAGGATAATAATGGCCACATTCACATGGCGTTTGTGTAGGGGAATATGGACCATTTTCTGGAATATTCATAATGTTATTGATCCTCCAACATTTCTTCTTCGCTGTTGTAATAATCAATTAATGCCGTGGGATATTTTTTATGAATATATTGAATTGCTGAATTTAAATCATCATTAATGGAAATCGGTGTGGAAAGATTTTCATAATAATCTGAATTTTCCATTCTTCTCAAATGCTTTGGATCAAATAACAAATATCGCCAAATTTTTTCATTGGATGATGGATATAGATAAATCTGCGGATGCGTGGAAAGATAATTTCGAGATTTTTCTGCATTTTCATAAAGCAGCTGCATTCGATCTTCAATAGATTCTGGAAGCAATTCTTTGGGCGGTCTCGGGCTTGACAACAAATTCATATGCTCATCCACAGAATATGGGCTCATATTCTTTATTTTTTCCGCAATGGAGTCGATTTCATTTAAATTGGAATATCTGTACCACATTTTATTTTAATTTTATAATATCACTATTTCCGATGTTTCTCCATCTTTTATCGTGATGATACCATCATGTCCTTCTTTTTTTAATTTATCTGATAATTTCTTGCCTTTTAATTTATATTTTGCATACAGCATCTGTTTCCAATTGCTGGGATCTGAGTATAGTCCACCAAAATCTATTATCAATGGGTTTTTAAAATGAATATCGCCTCTCTCCCAGCCTTCAGGCACCATATCTTTATATTGTTCCAAAATATATTTTCCTGCAGGCTCAATATCCTGACCATACATATCATGAAAATATGGAGATTTTTCTGGATTATGAATATAGCGAGAATATCTGTACCACATTTTATTTAATTTTTATTTTAATTTCTTCAGCCATTCAATTGCAGAATTTCTATCATTAAATTCTTTATTTTTCTGAGCCGCCCAGGCTTTATCAAGTATATTTTTAATTTCTGGTCCTTTAATACCCAGTACTTTCTGTATATCATCACCACTAACAAATCCCAAATGTTTTCTCATCCTTCTATCAAGCCAATTTAATGCAGAATCCCTATCTCTCATTTCAGGCGAATGCTGAAGAATAAGATTGCGATGCTCATTTAAAATATCTCCAATATATTTTCCACCTTGACCAGTATATTTTATCACATCCTTTCCTTCAAGAAGATTTGGTGCGATTCCATTTAGTACCTGATTATTTTTAGCAACCTCTCCCATTTCTCTTGCGGCCGAAGGAAGCTCTTTTGGAAGTGGGTGTCTTCCAGAATGATCTGATTCGATAATTCTGTTGAGCATCGCAATATCGCTTGGATGAAGTTTCTCTGCCAATTTCTTTACAAAAGAATCTTTACTGTTCACGTTGGGAAATACCAGATGCTGCATATGATTGCCAACCAGCGGCACTACTCTATCAATGACTTTTTTATTCACGCCGATTGATTGTAGAAAGGCTCTCGCAGGCTCCATACCTGCTTCTTCATGACCAGGACTCACCCACTGCATAACCCCATTTTTATCTGGCTTTTGAAATGTATGAGTGATTTTTCCAAAATCATGGCATAATGCCGCATAAATCAGCACCTCTCTTTCTTCTTTGTTCAATCCATCTCTATAGGCAATTCTTGCCGCCTCATTCATTACCAATTTAGTGTGTTCAGGAAGATCGCCCTCTGGGTGATATAGAGGATTCTGTTTAATGCCCTGCATGTTGTGAATATGAGGAAAATTTTCCGACCATCCTGTTTGGTAAAGAATATCCAGCGCTCTACCTGGCTCTATGCCTTTGGTGACCAGTTTATGAAATTCCTGCTCCACACGTTCTTTTGGAAGATGTTGATATTGGTCTTTGATTGTTCTGGCTAATTCAGCGGTTTCTGGGGCGAGTTTAAAACCGAATCTTGAAGCCAGCGAAACCAGCCGCAAAACCCTCAAAGGATCTTCAGTGAATGCATCGGATGTGTGGCGAAGAATTTTATTTTTGATATCATCAACGCCATCATATGGATCAACAACCTCTTTTGTAAGAGGATCATACAGCATTGAATTTACAGTCACATCTCGCCTTTTGGCAGCTTCTGCAGGAGAAAGGTTTTCATCAACTTCTACTGTAAAATCAGTGTGTTTATCGCCAGTTTTTGAGTCTTTTCTAGGAAGAGAGAAATCATAGTCTTCACCGCCAGCATTTAATTTCAAGACCCCAAAACTTTTGCCAACTTCGCTTACCTCACCAAACTTTGATAATATGGAAATTAATTTATCAGAATTTAAACCATATACTTCAACATCATAGTCTTTTGGTTTAATATTTGTGCCATGATATTTATTTAGATAAAAATCTCTAACTATACCACCGCAGAGCAGTCCAAAACCATGATTGTTTTTAATTTCTAAAAGAATCTGCTTTAACACAGGCGGGATGGGTATATCAATATTGTTTTGCGCGAATTTATACCACATATTTTCTTTAATATTCTCTATATCGCAACAATCAACCTAAAATTTCATTATAATAATTATGACTCATAAATATAAAATATCACAAACAGTTTATATAGATTGCGAATATCATGTGGGCTTCATTAAAATCTTTAATTTTACAAATTCTAGACATGGTTGGATTTATGAATTTAAAACAGATATCTATTTCTCGCTATAGGAGGAAGAAATTAGAAATTACCCGCCAATGACAATACCCCAATATTTTTATGAATAATTTTAAAATTGGAGATTTGGTGATGGTCAATAAAGATGCGCCCATAAATGATTATTTTAAAGCCTTCTCTAGTACTATAATTAAAATAAATTCCGATTCACAATATGATGCAGTTATATTATCGGACTCTTTACATGTTTATGTGTATTTTAATGAAATTCATAAAATAATGGCGATGCCGGAGTATTTTTCCGAAGTATTAAATTCCGGAGCACTTTGATGAACTATAAAATAGGAGATATTTTAATATGGAGGGAAGGAATCGGTGTTTTTATAGTATACAAAGTGATAGATATTTTAAAAAATAGTTTGCTTTGTGAAATATCTAATTGTAACGTGAAATTTTTAATTGGCAACACGGCTGTTATAGAGGCCAACAAGCTAAACTCTATATGCCAAAAATTTCCAGAATATTTTAACGAATCTTGATTAACTTAAAAATAATTTCCCAATAAAAATAATTTACATAATAGATGAATTATCCTAAATTTAAAGTAAATAATATTCTCATATACAGCGGAGGACCAGTGATTATCATGGACATCTACGCAATTCATCGACAATCTTATGATTATTTCTATCGAGTTCGATTGCTTGGCTCCGAAAACATTGTTGTGCTTAATGAATGCTATTTGAGAAAAATGATCCATAAACCAAAATATATATGAATGAAAGAGATTTTAAAAGCGGAGATATTGCGATATGGAGAGATGGCAGTAAATTTATTATGTACCTAATGGGTGAGAAAGATGATAGACTGCCTGAATATGGCGGTGTTTATAAATATAAAATTATTAATTCTAATGATAAAAGCTTAATTGGACTTACAGGCGAAATTTATGCGCATCTATATTTTTTAAAGCACATCAATAAGCGCCCGGAGTATTTTGATGAAATATTTTAGTGCAGAGATATAAAAATCGCACATGCTACGTCCAACTGATAGAAGAAAAATCAAAAAATGTCTTTACATATGAGATACTTTATTGTAATTATGGCGCAACTGTCGGGCACTTTCCGTTTTATATAGTTGATTTTAAAAATTTTAAACTCCTCAACACAATAAAGATAATCAATTTGCCACAATACTTTACACAATTATGAATAATTATAAAAAAGGAGATATTATAGCACAAAAATTTAAAAGAAATAATTTAATGTTTATTAAAATCACTGCAAAACTTAAAGAAAATAAATACAGATATAAAATCATAGGATACCCAACAGATATAAATATTCTAGATACAAATATTCTAGATACAAATAAAGATTTGTCCCCCACGGTTTTAGTGAAGCTGCAGATTCCGGATTACTTCAATGAAATATAAGATAGGAGATTATATGAAATACCATTACGGCCCCAAAAAATTTGCCGTTGTAAAGGTAATAAAAATGATTGATGAACTAAATTTTGAATATGATGTTGTGTACAACAACACAGGATATCTGTTTAAAAATCCTTTGAGGTCAACTTCTATATTGTTGTCTAAATATAAATACCCAATTATACCAAAATATTTCAATGAATAGATATAGCGACTATAAAATAGGTGATTGGGTGTTGTATGAATATCAGGGCAAACATGCTGTGCTTGAACTAAAAAAGCATCTATATAATAAAAAATATTTTTGTAATATTATACAAAAAATGTGCAAAGATAGCTGCGGAATCTTTAGTTCCGCAGGGGAATTTGCTCCCAAGAACCGGAGGTTCTTTTTGTTATTCCTTGATTTTTAATGTATTCTGCAATATTTTTCTCGCTAA
>Ga0316218_1002441_pt1 | contig 17180 bp, 15 predicted proteins | sample TBH18003metaG_FD_203634 | JGI IMG/M metagenome (GOLD analysis project Ga0316218, IMG submission 203634) | Freshwater microbial communities from Trout Bog Lake, Wisconsin, USA - TBH18003 | ecosystem: Environmental > Aquatic > Freshwater > Lake > Hypolimnion/Profundal zone | place: USA: Wisconsin...
CTATAATTACTATGACGAACCTGATGATATTAAGACCTATAAACTAGGAATTTTTTCAAGAACCGCATATACGATAGCGCCGGAGCTAACTATTTATTACACCAACAGGAAGAATACCAGGTTGTATACCTCCGCAGGTATGGGTGTTACTAAAAAAAAGGAGACAGATGTGTACCAGCAACAGTACTACACTTCTGCGCCCGGTTATCCTTATTCGCTTCACCTTGCAGGCCCCGAAACAAGTGTTCCGAACAATACAACAAGGTTCAATGGCTACTACTCTCCCATCGGCATGCAATTCAACCTGAGCGGCAATATATGGGGATACTTAGAGTTGGGTGTAGGGTATAAAGGCATATTTAATGGCGGTGTTACTTATCATTTCAAAACAGGTAAAGTATATAAAACGAATCCTGAAATGCCGGGAAGAGCAGATACTGCGATATTGCCCAATAAAGAAGGAGGAATTCAGAAAGCAATGTCGGTAAACCAAATATTGATACTGCCCTTTGATGAACCGGTAGACAGTAGCTGGACATTTGAAGGTAAAGTGACATCGGGTAAGGAGCAGTTTCAGACCAAGCCTTATTTTAATAAGCAACTTCGCAAAATAACTGCAAGAGCAAAAAAGCTTGATGGCAATGTGCTGCACCTGTCGTTTATAGAAGACGCAAAGCAGCGGAACCGGTACGTGATCAATGGCAAGGTATATGCAGTGGACAGCATAGACGCGCTGAAAGCAAAAGTAGTAGCGCAAAAGAAGAAACAGTTTGAAAAAGAATTGTGCGCTTACATTGTTGTGTACCTGCCCCGCAACCTTAGTCGTAAAGCTCACATAACTATGAATGATGATAGTGAGGCATTGCTCAGGCCAAACTCAAAGTATATATATAAGATCCGTAAAGAAGGAATAAACAAGATAGCCACGAGGGAAAACGGCATACTAAACATAGATGTGAAGTTTGGCAACACCTATTATATCAGAACCTGTTTTACACACCGGAATACTTATATAGAACAGGTGGGAGATCTGATGGGTGAGCTGGAAAGCAGCTTTGTAAAGAACAAGAATTCTATTGATGAGGTAAACAATAAAAAATGAACATCATACTACAACCCATAGCCACTACCACCAATACGCGTAAGGAAATAACCGACGACCTGTGGGGCAATGTTATCACCGAGATCACGCTGGCAGATCACATACCTGGGGATGCTTTTGCAGGCATAGAACTCTTCTCTCACCTCGAGATCATTTTTTACTTTGATAAAGTGTCTGACGATACGATCGTATATTCGGGCAGGCCGAGAGGCAACCCTGATTACCCCGTCATGGGCATCTTTTGCCAGCGCAAAAAAGACCGGCCCAATAAGTTGGGGCTGTGTACCGTGCAATTGCTGGCCCATAATGGCCGCAGCATCACCGTTAAGGGCCTGGATGCCATTGACGGCACGCCTGTGCTGGATATAAAGCCTGTATTCAAGGAATTTCAGCCCAAGGGCGCTATTGTACAGGCTGAATGGGTGGCCGACCTGATGAAAAACTACTGGGAGTAACGGTATTAAGGCATTGGGTATAAGTTTTCAGCATATCAGCTATCAACAAACAAATGAAATGAGTATATTTGTATTAGCCAATACCTTATATAGAGAATGCAATTAGCACAGAGATTAAATTCAATTACTGAGCCCCAGACAATAAAGATGGCCAAGTTGAGCCGCGAATTAAAAGCCAAAGGAATAAATGTTGTAGACCTTAGCCTCGGCGAGCCAGACTTCAAAACACCCGAACATATCTGCAATGCTGCCGTTAAGGCCATGAACGATGGGTTTACTAAATACCCACCTGTTGTGGGCTTCCCCGATCTGCTGGAGGCTATCACTATAAAGCTGAAAAGAGACAACAACCTCGACTATGCCACCAACCAGGTAATTGTATCCACCGGTGCCAAGCAGTCTTTGTATAACGCCATATACAGTATAGTAGACCCCGGAGATGAGGTGCTGATACCTACGCCCTTCTGGGTTACTTATGCCTCGCAGGTGCAGATGGCAGGCGGAGTGGTGAAGTACATCAACTGCGGCATTGAAGCAGATTTTAAACTTACCCCGGCACAGCTGGAAGCCAGCATCACAGCGCATACCAAGCTATTTATTTATTCATCGCCCTGCAATCCTACGGGTAGCTTTTATTCAAAAGAAGAGTTGGCTGGTCTGGCCGAGGTTTTCAAGCGGCATCCGCAGGTGCTCATCATAAGTGATGAGATATACGAGTACATCAATTTCACTGGCCGGCACGAAAGCATAGCCCAGTTTGATGAGATAAAGGATAGGGTAGTGATCATCAATGGTATGTCGAAAGGGTTTGCGATGACGGGCTGGCGGCTGGGCTATATGGCCGGGCCTAGGGAGATCATACAAGCCTGCGAAAAGCTACAGGGGCAAAGCACATCGGGCGCTAACTCCATCACGCAAAAGGCATCTGTAACGGCGCTGCTCAGCGACCTGGCGCCTACTTATAAAATGGTGGAAGCCTTCAAAGAGCGCCGTGAGTATGTGATTCCCGCGCTCAAAAAAATGCCAGGTGTAAAGTGCAATAACCCTGAAGGCGCATTCTATGCCTTCCCCGATATTAGCTCTTTCTTTGGTAAAAGCAACGGCGAGTACACAATAAATAACGACCTGGATATGAGTATGTTCCTGCTCAATGAAGCGCATGTGGCCACGGTATGTGGCAGCGCATTCGGCGATGGCAATTGTATCCGCTTATCTATAGCCAACTCTATGACCAATCTGAGAGAAGCCATGGAACGGATCGGAGCTGCGTTGCTGAAGCTCGGTTAATAAGTTGATACGTTGACAGATTAATAAGTTGATAAGTTGTGTGCCGATGACTATCGGGATGGAATTTTAAAAAATATTCATTCCCGTCCAGCATTGAGTCATTGAGCAATTAAGTTATTGAGCCATTCAACTCTAAGGTCTCACATTAAGCGTTGGCCCTCCCTTAGGTACTGTTACCGGTAGTGCAGACTGCCATTTATTAGCTATCGGTATCAGGGCAGTATACATGCTGTCGAGGTCGCCGGGGTTGCTTTTGTACCAGTCCAGGCTTTCTGCAAATTCTTCTTCAGTAATGTGGTAGTGAGCCAGTATATCTTTGTAATAGACTGCAAGTGAGTCCATATTCTTGGCGCCCTGCTGCTTGTGCAGGCTGTCCTTCACCACTGCGCTGTATGACTCTGCCACGCTGATGTCGAGCAATATTTTCTGCATTTCTTTTGGCGGCAAATGATCAGAGGCTCCGTTGTTTTTGCAGGAGCTTACACATGCCGATACAGCTATTGCTGTTAAGAAAAGATACTTGTTAAGGTTCTGTACGCGCATTAATAAAGTGGTTGAGCTATCTGAGGAGGTTGTATTTCGCAGCATTGGGTACATCAAGGGCATCAAGCATGGTTATGTATTGTCCCCGCTCCGACTTTTGTGCGCCGGAGAGCAGGTGCAAAAACTCATCTCCTTTGGCGTTAAATACAAATTGTATGAGTATGGAACTGGGATTTTCCCTGTTCACATTGTATAGCTTCTTGATGTTGGTGAGTATGCGGGTACGGGCTTCATTGGGCTTTGCTGTCATGCTGTCCAGCCCTTCGCGGTGCATCGTGTACCAGAAGGAACGAACATCAGCATACCTGTTATTGAGCAGCTCATCAACTATCCAGTACCTGTTGTGGGTACTCTCTACTGCCTTCCAGCCACTTACGCCCTTGCCATCGGGGGCATTGCTTACAATATTCTGGGCTTTTTTGAGGTACGCGGTGCCGCCTTCGGGTGAGAAGCTATCGTAATCGAGCGCCAGCACGAGGTAGGCATAGTAGGCTACAATAGCCGAAAGATTGGACGACATAGGGTCGGTGCCTGATACCTGGTTGTCGTCAAAATGTAAAGTTCCGTTCTGCGCAAAATGAAAGCTGACATCTTTATCCACGTAGTCTATGAGCTTGGAGGTATAGCCCGAATTATATACCGGGCGGGCAGCCTGTATACTCAGGTTGGCGCTGTAGGCATCTATATCCCCATTCACATTGTTGCCGGTAAGGTTGATGTAAATATTGCAGTCTATTTTCTCTGCTGTGGCAAAATCATCATTGGTCCATTTATGGGCATTCATGAGGTCGGCTATAGCTGCCTGCATACCTGTGAACACCTGCGCGTCCACACCTGTGATTTTGTCATGCCGCACGGTCACTTTGCAGTTAAATTCCTGCGCCTGCGCATATACGCAGCAGGTGAGTAGCAACAATATACTAAGCAGTCTTTTCCGCATGTCTTAATTCTATTATTTGGTCTGCAATAGCAACGGCTACCGCTACCTTACTTTGCAGGGGAAGCGATAGGGTATTGTGCAGGCTTACAAAAGTTACTTTATTGGTGTCATGCCCGAAGCCGGCACCTTCATCTTTCAGCGAGTTCAGCACTATCATGTCTGCGTTCTTGTTCTTCAGTTTTTCGGTGGCGTGTTCCAGCTCATTATTTGTTTCCAGCGCAAACCCTATTAACGTTTGCGATGGCTGTTTTATTTTGCCGAGAGCCGCCAATATATCGGTTGTTTTGGTAAGCGATATGGTAAGGTCTTGTTCTTTTTTCTTTATCTTCTCTGTGGCCTGCTCTTGTGGCCGGTAGTCGGCTACGGCTGCAGCCAGCACAGCTATCTGCGCATCTTTGAATGCGGCTATGGCAGCAGTGTACATTTGTTGAGCGCTTTCTACGGCTATGATGTTGATGCCCGCATGGTAGGTGCGCTCGTGCGATGGCCCAAGTACCAGCGTCACCTGCGCTCCCTTATCGGCCAGCGCCTCGGCAATGGCAATGCCCATTTTGCCGGTGGAGAAGTTGCCTATATAACGTACAGGGTCTATACGTTCATAAGTAGGCCCTGCTGTTACCAGTGCTTTTACCCCTTTTAATGGTTTGTTCTCTTCTGATAAATAAGCTGCTATGTGCGCTGCAATATCCTCAGGCTCGGCCATACGGCCTTCACCTACCAGGCCGCTGGCCAGCTCGCCATGCGCCACGGGTATAATGTGGTTGCCATAGCTGCGTATCTTACTTATGTTCTGTTGTGTAGACTTGTGTATCCACATATCCTCATCCATAGCAGGCGCTATGAATACCGGGCAGCGGGCAGAGAGGTACACTGCACAAACTATATTATCGCACAGGCCATTGGCCAGCTTACCGAGTGTATTGGCGCTGCAAGGGGCTATGATCATAGCATCGGCCCACAAGCCTAATGCCACGTGGTTGTTCCAGTTGGCTCCGTCGCTCACACTGGCAAGCACGGGGTGCTTAGATACTGTGGCGAGTGATAGCGGCGTTACAAAATCAGTGGCTGCGGCGGTCATTAATACCTTCACCTCGGCGCCTGCTTTTACCAGCGAGCGCACCAGTTGCGGTGTTTTGTAGGCGGCAATGCTGCCTGTAACGGCTAATATGATCTTCTTACCTTGTAAAGACATGCTGTTGAAAACTAATGCAATTTACAAAGAATGATCGAGTATTATAAACGCCTACGGTGGATATATGGTTGGTTTTTGTTTTTTTAACATAATTTCGCTTACCTTAGATTTTGTATCGTTAGTATTTGAAACTACTCCTGCCTATATTATTCCTTTCGTTGCTCGCCGGTACGCTGCGCGCCCAGGATGCTGCCCCTCCCAAGGCTGTAGTGCCGGATGTGTATTTCATCAACACCAATATTGTCAATGATATAGAGTCTATACCAACTGTCGGGTTCGAGAAATTCTTTCTGAGGAAAGACCGCCTGTATAGCTGGGTTGTAGACCTTGATTACCAGATCCATTACAGCGATCAGTTTGGTGTAGCTACCCCGCATAGCGATAAGATAAGCATAGGGGTATACCAGGGGCCGGGTGTGCGTGGCGGATTGAATATATACAGCCACAGGCACCGCAAGCACTGGCTCAATTACTGTGAGCCGTCCCTTGCCCTTAAATACCTTTGGTACGACAGCCTGCAGGTGAATACCGGACACTCCACGCTGGACCAGGGCTACCGGATACAATCAGAAAAATGCCTGGCTGTGGTGCCACAGTTTGTAATAGGAGCCAAGCATGTGAACAAGTTCTTTTGTGCCGATTTCTTCATAGGCGTGCAACTGCCGGTAAAATTCCGTGATAAAACCATCTACTACGAACAGAATAACAATGGCATTGAGAATACGAACGTACCCTACAAAAGCAATGTGGTGAATGTGTTGCCGGGGGCTGTGCTGGGCATCAAGTTGGGCTACCTGAGGGCAACAAAGCACAAGGCGGGTTAAGTCTGTGCTATTTGAATACATCCTCTTTCTCGTACGTTTCTTTTTCTACATTTATTATAGTATTATTTGTTTATGTTTTGTACATTTGTGTAGTGGACAAACAGGCTGTATATCATACTATTCAAAAGACGGTAACGTCCTTTCTACCTGATTCACGTGTGTGGTTATTTGGCTCACATGCGCGTGGTGACAACGATAGCAGAAGTGATTACGATTTGCTGATCATTACACCGGCCAACTATTCACAAAAAGAAAAAGTAAACTGGAGTACAACATTAGACAGGGCAATAGTCAATGCAATACATGCCCCCGTTGATCTGTTGTTTTATAGTGAGGAAGAAGTATTGCAAAAGCAACAATTACCCGGCCATATTATTCGTTCTGCAATGAGGGAGGGCATGGCGTTATGACTCCAGCATTGAAAATCTATATTGAAGGTTGGTTGTTGAAGGCGGAGCACGATATAATAAGCGCTCAAAGGTTACTTGAAATAGAACCAATGATATTGGATAATTGCTGTTTCCATTGCCAGCAAGCGATAGAGAAGAGCCTCAAAGCGTTTCTTTGTTACCAGGGCAGGGATGTGGAGCGTACCCACAATATTATTTTCCTTTTATCTGAATGCGCAAATTTTGATCCAGTATTTAACACCGTAGATCCATTGAATATAAATGCGTATGCTGTTCAGGGACGCTATCCTGATCTCAGCCTTATGCCTGATGCCGAAGAAGCTAAAGGGTTTTACGATTTGGCCATTCAGGTTAATAAAATGGTCAGGGAACGAATTATTTTCTCCTGACCATTTTTATTTTGGATGAAATTATTGTGTTAGATCACTATATAATTTGATTCCTCAAAAGATCCTCGAATTTATCGGCCTTGCGTATCAGTTGCGCCTTACCGTCTTTGATCATCACTTCGGCCGGCTTCAGGCGCGAGTTGAAGTTGCTGCTCATCTCAAAGCCATAGGCGCCGGCATTATGGAATACCAGCAGGTCGCCCTCGCGCACTTCGTTCAGCACACGGTCCCAGGCAAAGGTGTCTGTTTCGCAGATGTTGCCTACTACGGTATATATGCGCTCACTCCCTTCGGGGTTAGAGATATTGCTGATGCGGTGGTAAGAGTCGTAGAACATAGGGCGTATGAGGTGGTTAAAACCTGAATTGACCCCTACGAACACGGTAGCTGTGGTATGCTTGATGACGCTTGCCTTTACCACGAAGGAGCCGCACTCGCTCACGAGGTACTTACCCGGCTCAAACCAGATTTCAAGCGGCCGGCCTGTTTCTGTTTCATATTCTTTGGCTGCCTCTGCCACCCTGCGGCCCAGTGTTTTCACATCTGTTTCATGTTCGTCTTCTTTATAAGGCACTTTAAAGCCGCTGCCCAGGTCTATGAAGTCGATGCCGGGGAAGTGTGCAGCCACGCCGAACATCACCTCCAGCCCTTGCAGGAAGACGTCTATGTCCTTGATCTCGCTGCCGGTGTGCATGTGCAGGCCCTGTATGTGCAGGTTGGTCTTCTTCACTATGCGCTCTATATGGCGCAGCTGGTGTATGGATATGCCAAACTTGCTGTCTATATGGCCTGTAGATATTTTGTAATTGCCACCCGCCACTATATGCGGGTTGATGCGGATACATACAGGGTAGGTGTTGCCGTACTTATTGCCAAACTGCTCCAGTATGGATATGTTGTCTATATTGATGCGCACGCCCAGCGCCACGCCTTCCAGTATCTCGCTTAGTTCTACACAGTTGGGCGTAAAGAGGATCTCATTGGGCTCAAAGCCTGCCATCATGCCCAGCTTCACTTCGTTGATGCTCACGCAATCCAGCAGTGCGCCCAGGCCCTTCATGTACTTGAGTATATTGACGTTGGTAAGGGCTTTGCAGGCGTAAAAGAACTTGGTGGGGTGTCCCTTAAATGCCTCTGTAAGCTTATGGTACTGCTGCGCTATTTTTTCGGCATGGTACACATATACCGGTGTGCCGTGCTCATTGGCCACGGCTATCAATTGCTCATTACTGATCGGTTCGTACATAGGGCGGCAAAATTAAGCGGTTTGGGGCAATTAAGTTGTGTTTTTTCTTGCTACGGCAGGCTCCATTTACGCCTGTAGCCTTAATTCCTGCATAGTTTGACGGGCAAGGTTTTGGAGAAATCAAAGTTTGCCATATCTTTAAGCCATTAACAGGTTATAACACACTCATTAAAAACAGTTTTACCATGCAAAGAAAGATATTCGCTTTATGTGTTGCATTATCTATGATCTGCTTTATTCCCAAGAGCAACGCGCAAAGGGGCAAGAGCGAAATAGCCCTCGGCTATGGTTATTACAGTATATTCTCGTTGTATAACGGCGCTCCGTACAGCACATCCGGTGGTGTGCCTACGCTCACTTACCGCTACTACCTTACTCGCGATGTGACGCTGGGACTGGGTGTGGGCGTGGAAAACATCGGCGATTGGGGCAGCTTCATTACCATAGCGCCGGAGCTTACAGCAACTTACCTCGATACCCGTGATGCCGATGTACGCATACGCTTGTATGGTGCACTGTCTTATGGTGTGGCTATATTCAATGATTACCAGCTACAGCAGGGCGTAGCCGATGGCTCAGGCGCAAAGGCTTATGGTTTCCAGGCCACGCCATTCGGCCTGCGCATAGGCAGGCAGGTAGCAGGCTTTGTGGAGATAGGCGTAGGGTACAAGGGCCTCGTCAATGGCGGGCTTGCAGTACGTTTCCCACGCTCGCTGCACAAACACCATGCGGCTGAATAAGCACTCAAAATAACATAGAATATAAAGCCCCTGCAAAGGGGCTTTTGTCATTTTAGTATTCAATTGCCATTACTCCGGCAGTTTATACTCCAACTCATACGAGTGCTTGCCATCAGTCATAATGATGTTCAATTTGCCGGAAAGGCCGGTGAGCTCGCCGGTGCCGGAGTCAGGCACTACATGGATCAGCAGGGTAGGCTCGCCCTTGTTCATGGTGGCGCTATGTTGCAGCACAAAGCTGCCACGCTTGCCATGCAGTGTGCCTTCTACACGCTCTATGGCCACATAGCCCGCCGAGTGTGGTATAGCAGTACTTGCGGCCAGCATTTGCCCCTGCGATGTGGCTTCAAGGTCCCCATGAAAGGTCTTGTCTATCGTCATTCTCGACAGCATTTGTATTGCCCGGTCTTCCTGCGGCACTATCTTTACTTCAAATGCGCCTGTTGCTTTATTGCTCATAGTATATCAGTTTATTTGCCGGTCACTTTATCTATTGCTGCTGCCAGTGTCCTGTCTTTGTCAGTCACTTTGTTTCCTGCATCATGTGTGCTCAGCCATATCTCTACCTTGTTCCAGGTATTCGTCCAGGTAGGGTGGTGGTCCTGCTTTTCGGCTATCAGGGCTACATGCGTCATAAAAGAGAATGCCTCGCCGAAATCGCTGAAGGTAAATGATCGGTATAATGTGTTATTTTTTTCTTCCCAGGCCATTTGGTATAAATGTGAAAATGTGAAAAATCAAGTAATGTGCAAATTGGTTAATTCAGTAATGAGCATTGTACCGGATAGGATGCCATAAAGTTAGTCTTTTTCGGGATGCTCATCATTGTTGTTTTTCATCAATGATAACCCACCAATATTGCAACCACCCTCACAATGGCCGCGGCTGCCGGCAATACTGCTATCCATAATTTCTTTTTTGTTTGGCCGTCTATGTTCTTGTTTTTTTTGATGATCATAAATGCCCACGCAAAGAATGCTACAAACATAATGCCGCTGACGGCCACCACTATTTTATTGGTAGCAGTAAATACGCAGACCATCAGTCCAAGGACGATGATGGTGAGCAGGCGAGGGTACTTTTGTAGCAATTTTAATGGTGGCGCAGTAGCTACAGCCATGATGCTGCTTAGTTCTGTTTCCAGCTCTGTTGCGCGCTCTATTTGCGCCGGAATAATGATCACGTCCGCGGGATTTTTTCCTGCTACTACCATACCGCCGTTCTTGCCTTTTAGGATCTGTTTTACCTCACTGAAATAAATGCTGATCGTTGGCGTATTGCCTTGCTCCCTCGTGATGATGTTGCCGCTAATGGTAAGCCTGTAGCTCGCCATCAACTCCTTTTGCCGCCTGATGCCAAGGTACAGCCCATAACCCAATGCCAATATAGACATCGGTATCACAAAGGGTAGTACCGCAGTAGTACTGCCGCCATCTTTATTGCCAAACAAGCTGATGCCGATCCCTGTAGCCCCGGCAAGCAGCATCAGCGGTATGGTTTTCACCATCACCTGCTTCCTCACTTCCCCAAACCGGCTCATGTCTATCCTGTATTCCATAGCAAAGTCAAAAGTATGAATTCCTGATAGCTATCCGGCCTGACAGTAAAAACAGCCCTCATAAAAAAGCGCCCGATAAAATCGGGCGCTTTTCATTATAACTCGCTAAAAGCATTGAGTCATTGAGCTATTCAGCTATTGAGCAATTACTCAGCAGCGTCATCTTCAGCTTTCTTCATCTTGTCCTTGATGGCAGCCAGTGCGCCGAGGTCGCCAAGTGTTGGCTTCTCTACTTTGCTCTGTATGTTCTTCACTGCTTTCTTGGTCTTTTCAGAATCGGCTGTAGCCTCTTTCCTCATGGCTTCCTTTTCTTCGGTTTTCACCTGCTCCCATACTTTGGTATGAGATACCATGATACGTTTGTCGTTACGATCGAATTCGATGATAACGAAGGGCAGTGTTTCTTCTGCTTCTACCATAGTGCCGTCTTCCTTGCGGAGGTGGCGGGCAGGAGCATAAGCCTCCAGGCCGTACTGCAGCTGAACGGTAGCGCCCTTGTCGTCTTTACGGGTAACGCTGCCTTCGTGCTCAGAACCGATAGGGAACACTGTTTCAAAGGTATTCCATGGATCTTCTTCCAGTTGTTTGTGGCCGAGGGCAAGCTTGCGGTTTTCCTTGTCTATAGACAGGATCACTACATCTATCTTGTCGCCTACCTTTACAAACTCGCTCGGGTGGTTGTAGCGCTTGATCCAGCTCAGGTCGCTGATGTGTATCATGCCGCCTATGCCTGTTTCCAGTTCTACAAATACACCGTATGGAGTGATGTTCTTAACAGTACCTGAGTGACGTGAGTCAACAGGGAATTTGTTTTCGATAGCATCCCATGGGTCTTCTGTCATCTGCTTGATAGAGAGGCTCATTTTGCGCTCGTCTTTATCAAGTGTTACCACTACTGCTTCATGCTCTTCGCCCAACTTGAAGAATTCCTTCGCGTTGATTGGCTGTGAAGACCATGTGATCTCCGATACGTGTACCAGGCCTTCTACGCCGGGGAATATTTCGAGGAATGCGCCGTAGTCTTCGATGTTTACTACTTTGCCCTTTACATGAGCGCCTTCTACGATTTCCGCAGGCAGGTTGTCCCATGGGTGCGGGGTCAGTTGTTTCAGGCCGAGGCTGATACGTTTCTTCTCATCATCGAAGTCGAGGACAACGACGTTGAGCTTCTGGCCGTTATGCAGCACTTCGCTCGGGTGCGTTACGCGGCCCCAGCTAATGTCTGTGATATACAGCAATCCGTCAACACCACCCAGGTCGATGAACGCGCCGAAGTCGGTAACGTTTTTAACAGTACCTTCCAGTACCTGTCCTTTCTCGAGCTGGTCGATGATAACACTACGCTGCTGCTCGATATCGCTTTCGATAAGCGCCTTGTGCGATACCACCGCGTTGCGGATAGTTTCGTTGATCTTAACAACTTTAAAGTCCATTGTCTTACCCACGTACTGATCGTAATCGGTAACGGGCTTAACATCGATCTGTGAGCCTGGGAGGAAGGTTTCGAGGCCATATACATCCACGATAAGACCACCCTTGGTCTTAGAGGTAATGGTACCTGTAACCACTTCGCCTGTTTTGTAGAAATCCACGATCTGCTGCCATGCACGTGCTGCGCGCGCCAGTTTGCGGCTCAGGTGCAGGTGGCCATGTTTGTCTTCTTTTTCCACCACCATCACTTCGATCTCGTCGCCGATCTTGATCTCGGGAAGGTCACGGAATTCGTTGAGGGAAACAAGGCCATCGGATTTGAAGCCGATGTTGATGATCGCATCAGTCTTCGTCATGCCTACCAGTATGCCTTGCAGCAGTTCTGATTCAGCGATAGACTTGAAAGTGCTACCATACAAAGTATCGAACTTTACGCGATCGTCTTCTTTGTAAGAAGCAACATTGCGCTTGTCTACGCTCCAGTCGAAATCATCGTGAGATGTTTCTGATGGTGCGTTGTAATAATGGCGCGCCGCGCGCGACATTGTTGCAGGAGCTTCATGCTCTGCTGGTGTTTCAGTTGCCTCTGTAGCTACATCGGTAGTTACTTCTGCACTGTGTTGTACGGACTCATCCTGTGGGGCCGCATTTTCTTCCTGGTTAATTACCTGATCTTCCAATTTGGTATTCATTTTGTACGGACTCATGCCCAAACCCACGGCCCGGTGGTTAGTTGGTTGTTTTTTGGGAGTGCAAAGATACGGGATTTTGGTAATTAGTTAATAGGTTAATTAGTTAAAATGTGGGTGATTGGTTAATTGGTCAATTAGTTAATTAGTTAATACGTAACGTGCGGTGTGGTTAATTTTAACGCAAAGTCGCAAAGGTTTCGCAAAGTCCGCAAAGAGGGAGCCTTTTAGGGTACTTTACGCAATTGCCGATGTTCGTCACCTGTCATCCCCGTAGAGGAGTTTCATGGCGAGTGAAAAACCACAATGTCCCACGCGGAGAAAAGTTTTTTTGTTGGTAACTCTTATTAATTAATTACACACTTGTGTGTATGGGCAAGGGTTGTGGACGTATTTAATTTTCTGTATGTCCCATTTGATGTCCCATTTTTTTTGAGTGGGACTGGCTCGTCCTGAAATAGGTTTACACCTTGGTTAGATAATCCTGAATGTAGAACACTTTATCACAAAGTACAGTAAGTAAACACAAAGGTCACTAACTCTTACTTTGATGGCACAAAGGTCTGCTATTAATTAATGCGAGCCAAGACGAAATTTCTATAGGGCGGTTGTAGAAATCTATAGTAATTTGTTAGTTGTTCAAGGTATTTTTCCTTAAGGCTATAAATAGCTATTGCACAAATAAAAAACATTTCTTAATTTTATGTTAATGAATGAGGGCAAATTGGAGCATTAGATAACCCAATTAAATCTTGTAACCGCATAACATCCAAACTGACTATTTTCGGCAACAGCACTACCTAAGCCACATACAGCCTGTATGGGCCGCCGGCTACCGGGATTTAGAACCGGGAAATTTTACCTGATCATTTATTACAGTACTACTCGTTTAACGCAACTTGTTTTTTTTGTTTTTCATTCCTAACTAAATTTTAAATCAAAAGACATGAAAAAAAAACAAATTCAATTTCGATTGCTGGCCTGTATAATACTCGCCGGTATGCTTAGCCTGGCACAGAGCGGCCGGGTGTATGGGCAAACATTTGTAGGCCCCTCATTATCAGATAACCCTTGGTACAGTTCTATAGGGCCTAACCCTTCTTCCTATATTGCAGGTATCAATACCGCTATGATCAACTATATCAATAGCGCCGGCGGGCCTAACGGGTCGATAGCGGTATCGGCATATTACGGCAATGGTACATCCGGTGGTGTGGCTTCCCTGGATCTACAGTCGGGCAACACGCAACAATATGATTATAGTATACCTGGCCTGCACATGGACAAATCACCTGATATTATTATTGGTAATGATGAGCTTGTGCCCAACGGCGTGTACAGGGTAGCGGTAGCCTATATTACCCGCGCCGGTTCCAACCCGCAGATAGATTACTTCAACGTAATAGATGGCGGTGGTGGCACACCTATTATCGTGCCGGCAGGTAGCACCACATTTGGCCCTGCCTTCAACTCCAACACTATACACATAGATGTGATAGCGGAGTACGGTAATACTAATGCTACCGGCCTGCCATGGTGCGATAGTTTTGCGATAACGTGCGACAATGGCACTGATGTGCTGGTATACGAGGCATCGCTGAATAACCCGCCTGCTTCCATTACACCAGGAATGATGTACTCTGTAGGCACTGGCACAGACCCGCAGCCTGATGTGGCCGGTATACAGCGCAATGTGGCTTGTAGCTCATGCACGCCTGTAGTGGACAATATGGCGCTTGTTGCTTTCCGCGATAACACGACCGGGGCGCTCAATTATGTGGAGTATGACTTTACTGCGAATACTGTTGGAGGATCGGCTTCTTTATCTCCCGGTCCTACTCCTGTAAATTATCCACGTATAGATGCACCGGATGATTACAACATTAATACTCCTTCACTTACTGCTAGTTACTATAAGGTCGTGGCACAGTATGGCACCGGCGGCTCGTCTACTTGGGATAACATTACTGCAGGTACTGGTATTTCTGATGTTGCTTACCTCACACCTGATACATACTCACCTACTGTAGCCTGGGGAGGAAATGCACAAACGCAATACCAGGTGTGCCATTATACCAATGAATACAGCACTACACTGTTACCAGAGGTATATATGGAACCGATAGGGTGGACAAATCCATATTTTATCCCTGCGAACTCCCCATCCTTTATACAGGATTACTTCCTGGTAAATACTACGCCCATTGTGTATCCCACTTATTTTATAAATGGCAACTTTATGAACGCTATAAGCACGCCGTGTAACCAACCCGACTCTGTGACACTACTGACGTGGGGCTACTACAACATGACCACCAATGTGAGCAATGTGTTTTATAAAGCAACCACTTATGGCGGGCTGAATGGCTATGCCTACCGCCATGCGGCCCCGAGCAATCTGGGTAACGTACAGTTGCCAGCAGACTGGAAGGTATATCCCGTGCCCGCAGCTACGGATATAACAGTGGATGTACCTGAAACTGGGGAGACGTATTACGAATTGGTGGATGTAGCTGGCAGAACGTCCCTTAATGGCAACCTGCAAGGCGGCACACAGCACATAGACATACATACGCTGGTCCCGGGTAGCTACATCATGAACCTGTACACAGGCACAGAGCGTAGCTATACTGTTACGATAGTAAAAGAATAATTTTTAAAAGCTATGCTTCATTTTTTTTGGAGCATGGCTTTTATTATTCCCTTTTCAAGGATCTAACAATAAGATTAAAATTAATATATGAACAAAAAACATTTTATGGTTGTATTCCTTATAATGCTATGCGGCAACCGAACTTATGCGCAATACTTATTGCATATTGCAGGGAATAACACATCAATTTCGAGTGGCGATGGTGGACCCGCCACAACAGCTGGCTTTAATAATACATATGCCATTTGTATAGACGCAATGCACAACTTATTTGTAAATGATAACAATAAAGTAAGAAAAATAAATTGGGCTACTGGGATTATTACTACTATTGCTGGAGGAGGAAGTCCGTTCGATACTACGGATAACATCCCCGCTACCAGTGCGAATTTGGCAGGAGCTTGGGGGCTATGCATTAACCAGCTTGATGGCATTGAATATTTGTATATTGCCGATGACAGGAATAAAATAAGAAAAGTTAACCTAGCAACAGGCATCATTACTACTGTAGCTGGAAGTGGCGTACTCGGCTATGGTGGTGACGGTGGGCCAGCTACGGCTGCTCAATTGGGCCAACCAAGAGATGTGGCAACTGATCGGGAAGGGAATATTTATATAGCAGAATATTACAATAGTACTATAAGGAAGGTATCTGCGTCTACTGGCATCATCACAACAGTAGCCGGGATAGCAACTCCCGTTTCAGGTAGCTATGGTGGTGATGGCGGTCCGGCTACCGCTGCTTTATTAGATAGGCCCGAAGGAGTATCACTAGATAGTAGTGGAAATGTTTATATTTCCGATAGTTATAATAATCGTATTAGGTGCATAGACGCTTTAACTGGAAATATAACCACAGTAGCAGGTATGGGCCCTACCGGATTTGGCAGCTATGGAGGTGATGGGGGGTTAGCAACAGATGCCGCATTGTCGTTACCTTTGCGAGTAATTTTTGATAAGTCTAACCGGATGTATATCGCTGATAGAAGCAATCTTAGAATACGGAGTGTAGACCCAATCACTAGAGTCATCACTACTTATGCAGGTAATGGCATAGGCTCAGGTTCTATGTCAGGAATAGATACAGTGGGTGATGGAGGATCGGCTACCAGTGCAGAGGTATTTGCTGATGATATGTGTATGGATAGTTGCGGTAATTTATTTTTTAATGAAGGAGAAGTGAATATTCGTGCAATAACAGTCTCTGGGCGAAGTCTTGAGGTGTGTGGGTTGGCCTCGCTGGGTGTGCCGTTCGGCAAGCTCACGATGACAGAGTTTATGGTATGGCCCAACCCTACAAGTGGGGCTATAACTGTGCAGGCAGGCGCAGCAGGGAGCTTTGTATTGTATAATATGGTAGGGCAGCAGGTGGCAGCGTATAAAGTGGCAAGCGGCGCTACAGATGTGCGGCTGCCTGCCGCGCTGGCGGATGGTGTGTATATGGGGGTGTATAAAGCAGATGATGGTGGAGCGCAACAAACCGTAAGGGTGGTGGTGGAGCGGTGATGGTGTTGCCTCATCTGCGCGAGCCGGCGATTGCAAATCGCCTGTTATTGGTAGTACGCGATGCCCGCTGAAGCGGAACATCGCGCACAACGGACAATGAGCGTAGCTATACTACTACAGTAGTGAAAGAATAATTTTTGAAAGCCATGCTCCATATTTTGGCGCATGGCTTTCATTACCTTCTCAGAATCTAATTAATAAGATCAAATTATGGC
>Ga0316218_1002445_pt1 | contig 17159 bp, 19 predicted proteins | sample TBH18003metaG_FD_203634 | JGI IMG/M metagenome (GOLD analysis project Ga0316218, IMG submission 203634) | Freshwater microbial communities from Trout Bog Lake, Wisconsin, USA - TBH18003 | ecosystem: Environmental > Aquatic > Freshwater > Lake > Hypolimnion/Profundal zone | place: USA: Wisconsin...
AACCAGTTATTACTTTTAAGTCGTTTGCACATTTATTTAAAAACCCTGTTGAGGCTATGCACTTTGGTAATTGCGAAGGGTATGATAGTATTAGTGGTAAAGACCTTGTAGTGGTTGGTACACCCCACAGAAACAACATTGAATACTTTCTTATTGCTAAAGTTTTGGGAATTGATTTCAATTCAATTGATGCTAAGGCTGAGTACCTCAAAATTGAGTACAAGGGTTTTAAATTTATGTTCAATTGTTTTGAGAACGAAGAACTCAGAAATATTCAATTGGCCTTAATAGAAAGCGATCTCGTACAAGCCGTGGGCAGAGCCAGGACTTTAAGAACTGATGCAAAAGTGGAATTGTATTCGAATTTTCCGCTACGTATTACAAGCAATTTTATATACTAAATTTTTAATTTTTTTATCGTAAAGTTTAGAGTGATTCTGGGCCGGTCCATATGTATTACAAAACATTTATTTTGTTCTCCTCAGTTATGGATTCCAATATAGTTAGAAGGACTTTAAATTTGAGGAAAAGTAGAATAAATAAGTAATAAACTTGCTACAGGAGTATTCCTTTCTTCAATTAATCATTATTCAAGAAATATCTCATTTTTTTGAAAATTGTGGATCAAAGAGATATTTATATTAAACAAGTTGTATGAAATTACAAGAAATATTAAAAACAAAGAAAAAACCTAAAACAATTATTATTCTAAATGAAGGGCAGGTTAAAAGACTAATAGCAACACTTAAAAAAGAGATATTATGGAATTAGAAGATGCTAAATTTGAGTACACCAAAGATAAAGAAGCTCTGTTTTATTTAGAAAGCAGTATAGGTGCTAACTATGAGCACCATAACTGTTCAACTTATGAATTTTCTAAAAATATAATTGACAAATTGAAGGGATTTGCACCAGAAGAGCCAAACAATATAGGATTAATCGGAGATGTTGAATCGATGAAGGTTTTAATATCTGAGATTATTCAACTATATCTTGGCGTTATGTTCAGGGATATTGAAAAAGACAATTAATAGTCAATGTGTCTTAAACTGATACCTCTAAAAAGTTCACTATTTCTTCTAATTACAGACTTTATCGATTTTCTCAAAAAGCCAAATAGTATTTCATATTCTTCATCTATAAAAGTCTCATTTACGATAACTTGCCATTGTTCGTCAGTAAGTGTAACTCCATTATAATCATGTTCCTCCCCTTCTATGCAAAGGACATCTTCTTCGATGCTGCTCTTATTAAATACTAACCCAAAGTCAAGGTGTTTGTACTTTTTTACTAGATAGGCATAAATTTCTTCTTCTGTTAAATTTTTTAAATATTCTTCCATAATTTTTGTTTTTAATAATATATTTAAAAAAACAAAAAAAGTAAAGTCAAAAATTAAAATAATAAGAAAATATGATCTACCTACACAAAATATTACCCCCTATTCGTTCTTCCGATAATGCTATTCATCATAGTGATACTAATTGGATTAATTAAGAATAAGAAGAAGCTTATCTATATAGCAGTAGGTATAATATATATAATATCAACCCCTATATTCTCAAACAACTTCTTTAAACTAGTAGAAGGTACAGAATACAGAAAACCTATAAGCACTATTGATAGTGCAGATGCAATAGTAGTACTAAGTGGAATGTTGGAAATAAATGAAGTGGGAGATTCAACCTACGTAGAATGGGGAGACCCAGATAGGTTTTTTGGTGGGATAGCTTTGTTTAAAGCAAGTAAAGCTCAAAAGTTAGTATTTACTGGGGGCAAAATGCCATGGGATAAGGCAAGAAAAACAGAAGGAGAAGTTCTAAAAGAACATGCAGTTTCAAATGGTATTCCTTCAGATAAAATATTAGTTAGAAAAGATGTGGAGAATACCGCAGACGAGGCAGTAGCTGTTTCAGCATTAATAGGGCCCCATAAAATCATCATATTGGTAACGTCGGCTTATCATATGTATCGAGCCAAACAACTTTTTGAAAAACAGGGGATGAAGGTGATTCCTTACAAAGTAGATTATAAAATAAGTCGAAATCAAGAAACAACCCTGATAGATTTTTTTCCTAGCGCAGAAAATCTAAAACTTACCGAAATGGGAATGAGAGAAATTATAGGAAGACTTTTCTATTTGATTAAGGGCTAATGACTCACCCCCTTACTAAACAAAACATTGGTAAATGTTTTTATAATAATGGATAGATCGAATAAAAAAGATTTCCGCAATAAATATTCTTTTTCCAATTCTACTTTAGCCTCAATTGAAATTTCATCACGACCATTAATTTGCGCCCAGCCTGTAATGCCTGGCTTTAATTGATTCACCCCTGCAGCCACTCTTAATGCCATTAAATCGTCTTGATTGTATAAGGCTGGTCGAGGGCCAACAAAAACCATTTCACCTTTAATGATATTAATGAGGTTCGGCAATTCATCAAAACTCGTTTTACGAATAAACTTACCAATTTTAAGCAAATACTGATCGGGATTATCTAATAAATGGGTGGCTACGTTCGGTGTGTTTTTCTTCATACTCCGAAATTTGTAAATATTGAAGAAAGTATAATTGATGCCAACACGCTTTTGAGAAAAGAATACCGGAAAGCCATCTTCGATAAGTATGGCAAGAGATACTAAAAGGAAAATGGGCGATAAAAGAATTAAAAGAGAAAGCGCGAAAAGTCTTGAGAACATCTAAAATTGATCTTTTACTTCTAAAATTGTTTTTCTAATCCCTTCCTTAAAGTCAATTATTGGGCTCCAACCTAAATTATTTATTTTAGATGTATCCATTAACTTTCTAGGAGTGCCGTCTGGTTTTGTAGAGTCAAATACAAGTTGCCCCTCATATCCTACCTCAGCGACTATTAATTCCGCTAATTGTTTAATTGATACGTCGTTGCCACATCCTATATTCACTAAACCTTGTTCATTGTAATTCTGCAATAAAAAATAACAGGCATCTGCTAAATCATTTACGTGTAAAAACTCTCTTCTAGGTGTTCCAGAACCCCAAATAGTTACTTTGGGCTCATTATTATTTTTTGCTAAAATAATTCTTCTAATCAATGCAGGAAGTACATGTGAATTTTCAGGATGGTAATTATCATTCGTGCCATACAAATTAGTAGGCATTGCTGAAATGAAATTACACCCATACTGTGCTCTATAGCTATCACACATCTCGATACCTGCAATCTTTGCAATAGCATAGGGTTGGTTAGTGGATTCTAAATAACCACTTAATAAATACTCTTCCTTTAATGGCTGTGGTGCCAACTTAGGATAAATACAAGAGGAACCTAAAAACAACAACTTAGTAACCTTATTCAAATACGCTGCATGAATAATGTTAGCTTCAATCATCAAGTTATCATAGATGAATTCAGCACGATAGGTATTATTTGCATGAATGCCGCCAACTTTAGCTGCAGCTAATATTACATAATCTGGTTTTTCATCTTGGAAGAAACTATTCACTAAATCTTGATTTCTTAAATCCAATTCGTTGGAGGTTCTATGAATGATATTATAATACCCTTCAGAATTCAGCTTACGTTCAATAGCAGAACCTACCATTCCCCTATGGCCAGCAATATATATTTTAGCAGATTTCTCCATAATTGTATTAAGACTATTCGCTTTCTTTACTTGTTGTATAGCCATTCTCTTTTAACAATAACTCTTTCTTAAATATCTCCAAATCACTCGCTACCATTTCTTTTACCAAAGCAGCTAAATCATATTTTGGCTTCCAACCTAATTTTGTCATGGCTTTGGTAGGATCACCTATTAATAAATCCACTTCGGTTGGGCGATAATATTTAGGATCTACTTTAATCACTGCTTGACCTACTTTTAAATTATATGTACCTGTATTCTTTATTACATAACCCTCTTCAGCGTCATCAGTTCCTTTAAATCCAAGCTCAATACCTAATTCAGCAAATGTCATTTTAACAAATTCACGAATAGTAGTAGTAATACCTGTAGCCAATACAAAGTCTTCTGGTTTATCTTGTTGTAACATTAAGTACATGCCTTCGATATAATCTTTAGCATGTCCCCAGTCACGTTGTGCATTTAAGTTGCCTAAGTATAAACAATCATCAAAACCTAAAGCAATACGTGCAGCAGCACGCGTAACCTTACGGGTTAAAAAGGTTTCACCACGTTGAGGTGATTCATGGTTAAATAAAATACCATTGCAAGCATACATACCATAAGCCTCACGATAGTTCACAGTAATCCAATAAGCATATAACTTCGCAACACCGTAGGGAGAACGTGGATAGAAAGGTGTTGTTTCTGATTGAGGAACTGCTTGAACTAAACCGTATAATTCTGAAGTTGATGCTTGATAGAATTTTGTTTTTTGAGTAAGACCTAGTAATCGAATCGCTTCCAAAATTCTTAAAGTTCCAATACCGTCCACATTAGCTGTATATTCAGGTTCTTCAAAACTCACTTGCACATGACTCATGGCACCTAGGTTGTAAATTTCATCGGGTTGCACTTCCTGAATAATACGAATTAAGTTAGTGCTATCTGATAGGTCACCATAGTGTAAATGAAGATGTCTGTCTGGAATATGTGGATCCTCGTAAATATGATCAATTCTTTGGGTATTAAATAAAGATGACCTTCTTTTAATACCATGAACTTCATAACCTTTATTGAGTAAAAACTCGGCTAAATAGGCTCCATCCTGACCTGTAATACCTGTAATTAGAGCTTTTTTCATAATTATGTTTATAGAGTACAAATTTAAGACTAATACCTAAAAGAAAAGCCAGATTCTTATTGATCTGGCTTGGAAAATTGTTTATTAAAATGATTCTAACTAGTGACTTACCCCTTTTTTATTTAAAACACTCGTGAGTGTTTTAAATAAAATTTCAATGTCCAAAAAAAAGGACTTCCTGTACAAGTATTCTTGTTCCAATCTTACTTTGTCCACGATTGAAATTTCATCTCTTCCATTAATTTGAGCCCATCCAGTAATACCCGGCTTTAACAAAGAAACACCAGTTGCTACCCTAAAATCCATTAAATCACTTTGATTATATAATGCTGGTCTTGGACCAACAAAAACCATTTCACCTTTTAGGATATTAATCAAATTTGGTAATTCATCTAAACTTGTTTTTCTAATAAATTTCCCAATTTTTAATATATATTTTTCCGGATTTGTTAAAAGATGCGTCGCAACATTTGGTGTATTCTTTTTCATACTACGAAACTTGTAAATCATAAAGAAGGAATAATTGATTCCAACTCTTTTTTGAGTAAAGAAAATAGGAAAACCATCTTCAATAAATATAGCGAGAGCGATACATATAAAAACAGGGAAGAAAAAGACAAGAAGAAAAAATGCAAAGAGCTTATTAACCATTATTATGATTTTTTTTCAATTACAAAGGTCATAGAATCTGAATCAGAAAATATTTCAATACCACAAACACATTTTAAACTTGAAAAATCGAAATCATGACTTCCACAATTATAACATTTCTTAGGTAGTTTATTTCGTCGATAAAAATTTATGTGCTTAATATTTTCGTTAAGAAAAATAATTTGTTCTGAATTGAATAAGGAATTTTTAGCAATTAAAGTTGCTATTTGGTAGTCAATTTTTACATTAATTTCTCTATAGTGCATTATAGCAAGTAATACTGTTAATGCATTACCTTTTTGTTTAACATTAAACTCAATTGAACCAATTTTTTTTGAATTATATCTCTTGTAAGAAGTATGAATATCCTCTAATATATATAAGCCATTATTATTAAGATTCTTAATACCTTCATATAATGCCATTACTTGGTGTTCTGGGATATGTGATCCATCTTCAATTATCAGATCAAAAGTAGTTTGTTCTAAAAATAATCTTAGACTACTTAGATTACCCTGATCAAAACTTGAAAATTTAAATCTATCATCTACTGGCCACGTACTCTGATATGTTAATATATCTGCACCGTAAATTTGTGCATTTTGAAATCTATTTAATAAATATCTTATTGAGTTACCTTTAAAGACACCTATCTCCGCGATTGTATTTATATTTCTAGATTGAAAAAAGGGTTCATAAAAATCAATAAATCCATGCCAAAAGCTTTTATCGGTTTCATTAAGTAATGTCATAGTTAAAATTTAAAATTGATAATTTATTGGTGAGTTTTATTAAATGATTTTAAAGTAGATTTTAATCCATTAATACTTGAAATGGGTAATTTTTTACCTATAGAAGTTATTAATTTTGTGTTATTAACTTCATAGCTTTCTGTGAGTTTTGTAAATTTATCAAAAATTCCTTTAAAGCCGATGACTTTCAAAAAAATAAAAAATAGGTATACAAAATTTTTGGGCAAAAAAAATATTTTTACATTAATATTAAGTGAGTTTCCTATTAAACCTACTAAATCATTTGTTGATAAAGGCTCATCATCTGCAACATTATAAATACCGGAATCTATATTTTCATTATTTAAAAGTTCATCAATTATAAAACACAAATTCTCGATACTACAGAAAGATCTTTTATTATTAAAAGAACCTAATAACCAAGGAAAACCTGTTTTAATATATTTGTAAAGCAAATTAAGATTACCTTTATTACCTTCTCCATGAATCATACATGGACGCAAGACATAAACACGTTTGCCTTTGGGAATCCTTTTGCTCAAGATATAATCTTCAGCTTTTTTCTTACTTATACCATAAGGAGACTTGGGATTTGCAATATGTTCCTCTGAAATTATTATTTTTGAACTATCAGTAACTGCTTTAATAGAACTTGTAGTTATGAACACACTAGCATCTGAATCTATGAAAGAGTCAAAAATTTTATTTGATAATACAGTGTTAACTTTCAAGTAATCATCTAAATTTTTAGAAGAATTAAGATCATGTGAAAGTCCAGCAAGGTGGATAACAAAATCTTCCTTAATGCAAAGTTTATTAATATCTTTATCGAAATATTTTAATTGATATTTGTAATTAAAATAAGACACTAAATTTTTTCCTACAAATCCGGTTGAACCGGTTATGAATATACTTTTCTTCAATGTTAAAATTTAGATGTGTTTTTATATAATCTTATGTTATCATTTACAAAATTTTCACGAGAATAAAGATTTCTTTCACTCAATGCATTGCTTACAAGATTATTATATAATTTTTCATTAGAACAAAGCTCTAAAACAGCATTAAAAAATGAATCTATTTCAACTTTATCTGAGGAGTTAGTCTTAACAAGTAATCCATTATATCTATCTTCTACGATATCACAATTTCCTCTTGAATTAAAGGTAACTACTGGAACTCCCATGGATAAAGATTCAAGTATACATACAGGTAAACCTTCTTTTTTACTTGGAAAAATAAAAAGATTGCTTACTGACAAGTATTTATTAACCTCATTTGTAAATCCTGTTTTAATAATATCTGTAGAAGTTTTAAAAAACAATTGATCCTCAATTTCTAAGCCTGTTGGATGTAGTGGATCTTCGTCTCCAATTAAGATTAATTTATATTTATTTGGATAAATATTACATAATTTTTTAAAAACTTTAATTACCAGGTGAAATCCTTTAAAATTGACAAACCTTCCAGTAAATGTTAATACGAAATGATTAGAATCTATTTTTAAATGTTTCTTTAAATTATCATTTTCATGCTGACTGAAAATATTTTTATCATATCTAAGTAAATCACATCCAACACCAAAGCTTGAATGTTTTAATAGCTTTGCATGAAAATTTCTATTCAAAAAATTGTAATCTTGATTATTGAGAACGATTATTTTATCAAATTTAGAAAAAATAAAATTTTCAACAATGAAAAATATTATTTTCTTCAACCCTTTTGTAGAATTAATACCCAGTCCATGTAAGGTAGTCCAATATTTGTAATTTTTAATTTTAAAAAGAATAGTGGGAAATGCTGCTGTTGTAAAATGTGCATGAATTAAATCTGGTTGTATGCTTTTTATCAATTGTCTTATACTTACAGATGATTTAATTAATTTGTATGGACTAAAACCTCTAGGAATATCTAAGAATATAAATTCAATATTTGATTTAATCAAATAATTTCTATTAACATTAATAATTTTTTTATTTGAACATATCACAAACAATCTGTTGTTTTCATAACTACAAAATGTATTAGAAATTTCATATAAAAAATTATTAAAACTTCCTAAATCAGTAATAATTAATATAAGTTTCAAAATATAAAATTATTAAGAGAAATTATATGTACACTTACCAAACTTACCAGTTAAGCCATCATAAATACCAGCAATAAAATATTTAAAGTAAACTAGTTTTTCTTTCTGTGTAAAAAATAAAACAAAAAATCTTATAATATTTAATGAAAATTCTCTCATCTTATAACCGAGGGGTATTGAACTTAATCTAATCATGTAAATACTATTTCTAGTGAGATAATATCGTCTAATGGGATTATGAATTGAAATCGTTCGACCGAATACACTTAATCTTTTATCACCAATACTATGTTTCATTTTTGCATTAGGACTAACATATATCTTATAACCAAATTTTTTAGCCCTTAAACACCATTCTACATCAATATAATCAATAAATAAATCTTCATTTAATAAACCAACTGTATTGTAAACTTTTAAATCTACTAAAGAACCAGAAGCAATAATAAATGTAGCTTCAATTGGGTTTTCGTATATTTTTATACGTTCAATAAATGGTCCTTTAAATTTAGTAATCGGATAAATTTCTTGTGTATGTTCATCAAAGTATATAGGACCAATAGCTCCTATAATTTTTCCTTCATTAATTAAATTTTGTCTATCAATTAATAAGTATTTACAAAAATCAAAATTTATAACTGAATCATGATCTAAAATTAAAATATCATTTACATTTAATTTAGAGGCATATTTAATTCCAATATTTTGAGCAAAGCCTAGTCCATAGTTAGTAAGATTTTTAATTAAGATGATTTTTTTATTCTGATTATATTTGTGAATTAACTCTTCTATAAAAAATATATTTGATGAATTATTATCAACATAAATTATATAATCTACTTGGTTAAGTAGAGATATAATTTGCCTTTCAAGAATTACAATATTAGGATTATATGTTACAATAACACCGGAAATATTAAACTTTGACATGAGATGGATTTAAATTATTCTTTTCAATAATTACATATACAAATGTTAGAAATAACATTGAAAAAATTGAAAACAATACAGGATTTGAAAAGGAAACTACAAAATATAATAATAATGTTCCTTTGTAAAATTTAGAATTATTAAATTTAAATAAAAAGGGTCTAAAATATAAAACACAAAAAAAGGTAAATGAAATTAATCCATATTTTCTAATAAATTCAAGTTGACTAATTTCTATATTATCTGTTATAGAATCTATTCCTGATGTATAGAATATTGAACCAGGGCCCTGACCAAAAATTAATGAAATTGGGTTTTTAATAAATATATTTGAAATAGAAACAAAATGACCATTTCTTATTGATAAAGAATCTGCTTCACCGGTAAAAATACTAAAAAGTTCTTTTCCAAATGGTAATTGAATTAGTATTATGAATAAAATAAATAAGATAAATGGGAGAAATAATATATATCTTATATTTTTCGTGATTAATACAAAAAGTAACCAAAAAACTAAAAGTAAAAAACCAAATCTAGAAGGAGCTATAATAAGTGCTAAAAGAATAATAACAAAATTTAAATAGTTTCTATATTTCAAAGAAAGTGCACCTGTAATTATTAAACTTAGTGTACCTTGAAAATAAACGTTAGGTAAAATATCTCCACTTAAAAAGTTTTTATTACCAAAAAAACCGTTAGATCTTGCCATTATATAATCATTCATTTCCAATATTAATCCTATCTCAAATAGTCTGCCAAGAAAAAGTGTAATTACAATAATTGCAAAAATAGTTCCAGCTTGAATAAAATTATCTATAGTCAAATTACTACCTTTAACATAATAATATAAAAATGGTAGCATCAGAAAAGATAAAGTCCAATTTAGTATAACAGAAAATGGGATAAAATTAATTAATGAAATTCCAACTGCTGGAATAAGTGAAAACAGAAATAATAATATTGGATATAAAAAGATTTTACTAATTCGATTTGAATTAGATGTACCAATTACGAAATGATATAACATTAAAAAAAAAGCGATTATTCTTAGATTTAATCCCCCACCTGAATCTATAATTAATAATAATAAAGTTAAGGTATTGATATATTTTTTAAATTTATATATTTTATCCATTATTAATTTTTTGTAAGAAGTTCGTATATCACTTGTGCTCTTATCTCCCAAGTATTTTTTCTACAAAAATTAAAACTTTCTTCTAAATTTTTTTTTGATTTAAAATTTGAACACTTTAATTGTTCAACAATATCTATATACTCTTCTAAAGTGCTATATAAAAATACGAAATCTTCAAATTTTTCAGTTTCGGCGTATCTAATCGACAAACTTGCTTTGCCAGAATATATATATTCATAAAGTTTTACTGGATTAACAGAGCTAATTAATTCACTCATAATGAATGGCATTATTAAAATATCAGATAAATCCATTATAGATCTAATATATTTGTGTTCGACCGTTCCGTAATAATTAATCATTGGGTTTTGAGGAATCTCTGATTCAAGAGGACCAAAAAAATGATAACATAAACTATTATCATTACTAATAGATTTTAAAATGATTTCCCAGTTCATCCATTTTGCAATCGTTCCTATATAAACTAAATTTATTTTATCTGATTTTCTATAATTATTATATTCAAACGAAGTAGTATTGGAATTAAAAAATGAATTTGTTAATGCATTATTTAGTACAAAAATATTTTTTTTTGTATTATATCGTTCACATAATTTATTTTTCAAATACTCTGACGATACAAAGATATAATTAGCTCGATTAACTAATCTAGACTCAGAGTTTTTGAAAAAATTAAAAGTGTTTCTATTTTCTCGTATTTTAGAAAATTCAAGCATGTCATCCATACAATCGTAGATTACTATTTGTGAATTTGAAACAGATGGTAACATATCAAACAAATCAGGACTAGTTAACCAAATATATCTTGAATCTGTTAATGTTTTTTTTACTTGAATTTTAAATAGAAATTTATTTATAATTCTAATAAGCTTAAATTTTGCATTATAAGGTGCTAATAATATTGGTTTAATAGGAACGACCGGGGATTCGTCAGATTGATTTTTTTTTGAGAAAGGTTTTTTAAAAAAAGTTTTAATGTCAAAATATTTAATTAACTCTGTTGCTAAAAACTGTGGCCTTTGTTTTGCCCAAGACCAGGGAATATGCATATAGTAGAATACCTTTTTGTTATTCATATTCTAAATATGATTTAAAATTAATTGTGATGTATTTCCCATTCCATAAGGATTCATATTAGTAAGATTTTTAAGTAATAATTTATCATCATTTAATATATTAATACATTCATTTACGATTGTATCAGTATTTGTACCAACTAGCTTAGCAGTACCACACTCTATAGCTTCAGGCCTTTCAGTATTATTTCGCATTACAAGAACAGGTTTCCCTAAGCTAGGTGCTTCTTCTTGTATTCCTCCACTGTCTGTTAGAATTATATCTGATCTTTTCATTAACCAAACAAAAGCAGGGTAATCAAGTGGTTCGATTAAATGTATTGTGGGTATATCAGCTAAGATATCATAAACAGGTCCTTTTACATTTGGATTTAAATGAACAGGAAATATTATCTGAATATTTTCATATTTAGATAATATTTTTAATGCATTACAAATATTAATAAAACCATCTCCTATATTTTCTCTTCTGTGACCGGTAACTAGTATTATTTTTTTTTGAGAATTTAAAATTTTACTTAGTAATGTGATTTGGCCATCATTAATTGATTCAACCTTATCTTTTGCTATCAATAATGCATCTATTACTGTATTACCAACTACAAATATTTTATCTTCAGATATTCCTTCATTTAATAAATTTTTTTTTGCGGTTTCAGTTGGAGCGAAATGTAAATCCGCCAATTTTGAGGTAATTTGTCTATTCATCTCTTCTGGATAAGGTGAATATTTATTGTAGGTTCTTAATCCCGCCTCAATGTGACAAACCTTTATACTAGAATAAAATGAAGCTAATGCCGAGGCCATTGAAGTTGTAGTATCGCCATGTACAAAAACATAATCAGGTTTATAATCCTCTAAAATTGGTTTTAAAAAGATTAAGACATCAGAAGTTAAGTTTGATAAGTTTTGTTGCTTTTTCATTAAATTAAGATCATAATCAGGAATTATATCAAAAAAATTAAGAACTTGATCTAACATTTGTCTATGCTGAGCTGTAACACAAACTTTAAAATTGAATATATGTGTATTCTTTTCTAATAACTTAATAATTGGTGCCATTTTGATTGCTTCTGGTCTAGTGCCAAAAACTAAAAGTATTTTCATGACTTTGTGGTTTTGTAGAAATAAATTAATCCAATTAAGTTTAATTTATACATAAAAACAATTTCTTTTAATTTGCTGAATTTTAAAAAAGAATATAGAATTATTTTTATTAAACTTGAAATAGTATAGATAGTAAAATATAAAGGAATTAAGTAGATCTGATTTGTCAGGTCATAATAAATGTATTTACTTTTAATAAATCTTTGGAGTTTCTTTTCATTTTGAATTTCTGAGGCACCTTGAATATGTATGATTTTTGCTTCAGGTTCAGACAATATTTTAAAACCACTTTTTCTAATTCTATATTGAAGTTCAACTTCTTCAAAATACAAAAAAAAACGAGGGCTAAACAAACCAATTTTATTCAAAACACTTTTTCTAATCATTAGATCTGCACCAGAAATATATCCTTTTAATTCAATTAAGTTTTTACTATGGTTGAAAAATATGTTTTTTCTAAAAAGAATTTTTGAATAAAGTCCGCCAATACACATGTCTATTTCATTAAGAAATCCTGGCATAATTCTAAAAAAAGAAACTGTTGGACTATTATTAGAATCGAATAAGTTTCCTCCACAAGCACCTATGCTCAAATTTTCAAAACTTTTGTACAAAATTTTTATTGCATTATTTATGATTATGGTATCAGAATTTAGTAAAAAAACAAATTCACCTTTAGACTTCTCAATACCTATATTATTAGCCAATCCGAATCCTAAATTTGAACCACTTTGAATAAAAATTACATCTGGGAATTTATTTTTTATTACAAATTCTGAGCCATCATTAGAGTTATTATCAACTACTATAATTTCAAACAGTATGCCTGTAGTATTTGTATAAATACTATTTATACAATTAATTAATAAATCTTTAGTATTGTAGTTGACGATTATTATTGATACATCCATTAATTTAAAATTACGAGATTCTAGTTGAACATTTTTCTGAGATTGATATCTAAATTCTTGCAGATTATTTCCCATGAAAAAAAATCATTAACATATTTTATAGATTTATTTGAATTAATTTCAATTAAATCTTCGTTTTTAGCCAATTCTTCTAATTTATTAAATAACGATTTCCATTCATTTGATTTGTATATGTAGCCATGTTTTTCATTATTGGTAATATCATAAGCTGCTTCAATATCAGATGAAATTATATTACAACCAAATTTTAAAGCCTCCAATAAGACTAAAGGAAAACCTTCATATCTCGATGTGAGAACAAATATTTTTGCTTGTTTATATTTATTAAGTAATTTTTTTCTATCTGTAATGTTACCAGAAAAATTTACTTTTTCTATTAAATTACTATTATTTTCAAAATATTCTTTTATGTAAGTTTGAAATTTATCTTCAATAGGTCCTATTAATTCTAATCTCCAATTAGGATATAATTTTGAAAAGTGAATAAATGATTCCAAAAGAACTTCATTATTTTTTTGATGAGAACCTATTCTACCCACAGTAATTATTAAATTACTTTTTGTGATAATTTCATTAGAACTTTCTAAAGTATTTAATAATATTCCATTGAGAACATGTATTACTTCTCTTTTTAAAATATTATTTTTATTCAAAATTTTGCACAATTTAACAGATTCTATACTCACAATTGAAATAGATTTTATTAAAAAGATTGCAAAAGGGTTTAATCTAATATTGATTATGTCTTTCGTATCATCAAGCTTAAGATATGTACAGCATTTTTGAAATGTACATTTTTTTAAAAAATTAAATGTTGATAAGTAGATCAAACTGGATTTTGAAAGGTGATAACATTGTAAAACATCAAATTTTCGAAAATTTTTAATTATAAATAAAATAACATCTACTATTTCAATATTGAATTTTTTATTTATAAACAAAAGTTTAAGTCCTTTGACTTCCTTATTTAAATAAGGATAATCTCCATTTGAATAGCATGATAAATATGAATCATATTGAAAATTTTCTTGTAAAACAAAAGGGATCATACCAACATCTTTAACTAGATGTACATTTTCACCTCTTGGAAATAAAGTTAAAAATTTCATTATTAGTTAAAAATTTTTTTAATAAATTACTTTCTTCGAACTCAAAAATGATAATTATAAACAAAATAAATATAATTGTTAAAATAGAATTTAATAAAATATTGATAATGTAATTTGAACTTCCAGAAAAAAAATGATTTACTAAATAAACAAACGTTGTTGTACATAATAGAAGTAAAAAATATTTAATGAAGGTTTTATATAATAAATTGTCAATTGATGGAAATTTAAAAAACATAATTATACCAATCATTAAATGCGAAATAAACATTGAAAATGGAAAAACATAAATTTTTAATTGGGTTAACAATAAAATATTTAAAATCATTGTAATTAATTGGGCAATTGTACCGAATACAGCATAAGATTTTGATCTATTAGTTACAAGTAACACTATACCAAACATGTAATAAATGAATACAGAGAATGTTGTCCAACTAAAAAACATAGTTAGATTTGATATTTCATTTAAAGAATTAATAGATATTTTACCAGTTTTAAAAAGTAAAGATATAATATCATTTGATGATGATGTAAATATTGAAATATTAACAGTTATAAATAACATTCCAAACTGAAAAACTTGTAAAAAGTTTTTTTTAAATTCATCAATTTTAATTTCAGTATAATTTGTAGACAGAACAGGGACTAATATTGTCATTAGAACGCCAGTTAATACCGTGGTTAAAATATCTGGAATTTTTCTAGAATAATCTATACTAGATACTTGACCGGTTCCTAAAGTGCCTGCTAAAGTTTTTTCAACTAGTATTGAAACTTGACCGAAGAAATATGGAATAAAAAAAGGAAGTGCAAAAAGAAAATATAATTTAAAATGTTTAAAATGAAAATTTGAAATGTTTTTAAAAATTAATATTTTCCTCTTTTTAAATTCTAATATTAATAATAAAAAAAGTAACAGTATTGAAATATAGTTAGACATCACTAATGCAGAAATACCAATTTTTCTTGAAAAAAATATCAATATTATTAAATTAATTACACTTGAAATAAATCCTGAAATTTCTGGAACAATGTAAGATTCATAAGCGTTAAGAATACTGGTAAATATTGAATTTAGTTGAGTTATCAATAATACAGGTGCTGTAATTAATAACATATTTATTAGTTTAATTCTTTGTTCACTGTTATATGATTGTGAAATTAAACTTGCGAAAAAATTTGGATTAAACATTATTACAAAAACTAATGCAGTCGAAAATAATGTGGTATAAATTAGCATAGATTTAGTTGTCTCTAGAGCATAATTTTCTCCTTGGTGGATTTTTATTTGTACAAATTTTGCCCTAAATGTTTCATTTATAGGTCCCCAAATAGCCGTATCTAATATTGTTATTAATGATATTGTTAATACCCAAATATCTTTTTGAATACTTACGCCAAAGTACTTTGCCGAGATTGATAAGCTTAAAATTCCGATTAATAATTTTAATATTCTAATTAAAATTAAAAAACTTGTTTTTTTTTGCAATGTTTGAAATATTATTTATTTAGCCTCCTTAAATATTCTCCATACCCACTTTTAGCATATTTGTCAGCTAAAACCAACAATTGTGCCTTGCCAATCAAGCCCATTCTATAGGCAACTTCTTCTATACAACCTATCTTTTGACTTTGTCTTTTCTCAATCACTCTCACAAACTCACAAGCATCTGCTAAAGACTCAAAAGTACCTGTATCCAACCAAGCTGTACCACGATTCAAGATACCTACTTGTAATTGCTTACGCTCTAAGTATACTTTATTGACATCTGTAATTTCATATTCTCCTCTTGGTGAAGGAGAAATATTTTTTGCGATTTCAACCACTTGATTATCATAGAAATACAAACCAGGAACAGCATAATTGGATTTAGGCGCTTTTGGTTTTTCTTCTAATGACAAAGCATTGTTGTTTTCATCAAACTCCACAACTCCATAACGCTCAGGATCATTTACTTCATATGCAAATACAGCAGCACCCTCTACATCATTGAATGATTGAACCAATTTGCTGAAGCCAGCCCCGTAAAAAATATTATCTCCTAATACCAATGACACTTTATCTTTTCCAATAAAATCTGCACCAATTACAAATGCTTGTGCTAACCCATTAGGCACTATTTGAACTGCATAACTAAATTTGCAACCTATTTCTGATCCATCTCCCAACAATCTTTTAAATTGATCATTGTCTTCAGGTGTAGTAATAATTAATACTTCTTTAATGCCTGCTAACATTAGCACTGACAAAGGGTAATAAATCATCGGCTTATCATAGATAGGCATTAATTGCTTACTAATTCCCTTGGTAATTGGATACAATCTTGTACCTGATCCGGCTGCTAATATAATTCCCTTCATCTTATTCGATTTAATTTTTAAAAACTAGTCGCATATTCTGCGAAGCTTCCTAATGTTTTGTCTTTTTCTGATAAGATGATCTCAGTTTCGGATAATCTCCAATCAATTTTTAAATCCTTATCGTTATAAATATGATGTACCCTCTTTGTAGGACAGATAATATTCTTAATAAAGATATAAAGAACTACTATTACTACTATTACCTTTCTTTTCTTTTTTTGCTACTTTTTTTCTTTTCTT
>Ga0316218_1002446_pt1 | contig 17146 bp, 15 predicted proteins | sample TBH18003metaG_FD_203634 | JGI IMG/M metagenome (GOLD analysis project Ga0316218, IMG submission 203634) | Freshwater microbial communities from Trout Bog Lake, Wisconsin, USA - TBH18003 | ecosystem: Environmental > Aquatic > Freshwater > Lake > Hypolimnion/Profundal zone | place: USA: Wisconsin...
GTCGACATTTTTGGTGACGTTCACATTCTTGTTGAATGTGACTGGCTTGTTGATGACGATGTTCTTCGAGGCATCGACGTTGGTGTTGTAGCTGTTCTCGACATTGTGGTTCAGCGTCACCGGCTTGTTGATGACGATGTTCTTCGAGGCGTCGACGTTGGTGTTGTAGCTGTTCTCGACATTGTGGTTCAGCACCACCGGCTTGTTGACGGTGATGTTGCGCGAATTGTCGATACTCTTCGAGGCATCGACATTGTAGGTGTTCTGGACGTTCTTGTTGAACGTGATCGGCTTGCTGACCGTGATGCTGCGCGAATTGTCGATATTCTTCGAGGCATCGACGTTGTAATTGTTCTGGACGTCGTGGTTGAGCGTCACCGGCTTGTTGACGGTGATGTTCCGCGAATTGTCGATGTTGTTGGTGACGCCCAGAGTGTGGTTGAACTGCACCGGCTTGGAAACGTTCAGGGTGCGCGGCGCCGTGCCGTGGTTCTGGCCTTCGCTGCCGCTCTGGACGTCCAGGCCGCGGCTGGGGCGGGTAACGTTCATGGGGGCGGCGACACTGCCGCCGGCATCAACGCTGTTCGGGTGCACCACGTTGAGGCGGCTGTTGTTGGGACGATAAGCGTTAACCGCGCCGCTATTGACGTTATCGCCGCCGACCGGATTGACGCCGGTGGGACGCTGCACATTGAGGCCGCCGCCGAAGATGCTGGGGCGGACGCCGCTGTCGCTGCTCTGGCCGCCAAAGACGCCCTGCACGGCCTGGGGCCGCGCGACGCTGAAGCCGGCACTGCTGCGTGTGCCGAAATTGCTCTTGCCGCCCACCGGGGGCACGGCGACCGGGCCGACCGCCTGCGGATGCTGGACCTGCACCGGCGGCAGGTTGAGGTCGCAATTCAGTCCGGCCTGACCGGTGCTCTTGCCCAGCGGCTTGCCCCATGTGTCAGCGTGGGCCATGCCACCGGCTTCCGCAGCGTGCGGAAAGACCGTCATGCCGGCCGTAGCCAACGAAGAGGTCAAGAACATCAGGCGCTTAAGCGACATCTTTGGTACTCCTGTGCCATCTGGGGCATGAATGACGTAACCGTCACTTCACGAACCGTGCCACCGGGGTGATGGCGGATGGGACAAGCGTCCCGTTTCGGAACAAGGCTGTTCCAATGGGGCGGGACGAAGAATGGTTGATGGGCGCGCCGTTGGGGGGGCGGTGCGACAGAACAAATTGCGCGGTGTTACCCCGTCCCCGCACACAGTCCTGCGCGCCTATCCTGTTACAGCAGGCGTGACAGCGCCGTTAACGATCTGGGTTAACCAAAAGTATCCTTTGCCCGCCGCCCGCGGCCTTGGTGGCATGGCATCTGCTCTGTTCCCGCCATGCAGGCGCGCCGCGTTCCGTTCCGGAGCAGCGTGCCCACGAAAAGGGAATGACGGGCCCATGAAACATAAGAATTCGCACCTGCTGGTGGGATATTGGAGCCGCCTGCGGAAGGGCCGTGAAGTCCCTGACCAGACCGATATCGATCCGCGGGCCATCAAGCGCCTGCTCTCGTATACCTTCATCCTGGATTGCGAGAATCCCGGCCGTCCCGTTTACCGCCTGGCCGGCACAGCCTTGTGCGAACGCTTCGGCTTTGAATTAAAGGGCACCGGCTTTCTTGCGCACTGGGAAGCCCAGTCCGGCCTCTCTTTGTCGCCGCTGCTGCGCCAGGCCCTGAAGCTGCGTCAGCCGGTCTGCATCAGTTCCGTCGCGGCCACCGCCGACAGCGGCATGGTCGAGCTGGAAACCATTCTCACGCCTGTCAGCTTCAATGGCGGCGAGCCGACCCGCTTCTTCGGCCTGGTGCAGATGCTGTCGGATCCGACGCCGCTGCTGGGTCGCGCCATCGCCTATGAGCGCATGGTGTCTTCCGAACTGATCGAGGAGGGCGAGCCCTTGCCGCAATATGACCGCGATGAGCCGCCGCCGCCCCCGCCGCCGCCGTCCCAATATCTGCGCGCTCATCCCAAGGCGCCCTACCTCAAGCTGGTGGTCTCCCAGGAAAGCCCGTCTTTCCTGAATTTCGGGGCTGGCGATCTGCTGCAGTCGATGCTGGACACGGTGCGGCACTGGCGCATCGCCAACCAGGATGACCGGACGGCCTGATCCAAGGGCGCGGGGCGTTCAGGGAATCGCGTCGGTCCGCACCGGCGTCTGGCTGGTCTGCTGACCCTGGGTCTGCACGCCGCTGGATGGGCGGTCGGTGGGATCGTTGTGCAGGATATCGGTGTCGATCCGCATATTGCGGTTCTGCTGCTGCAGATAGGGAATCTCATACGCCTCGATCTTGGTGCGATAGGCGTTGAAGGCATCGTCATCCTCGGGCAGGCGCTTGTCGCAACGCTCGGGCGCGATATGCGCCTCTTCCTGGCACCACAGGTCGAAATTCATCGGTTTGACGTCGTAATTGCGTCCGACCTGCGCCTGGACGCTGCCGCAGCAAAGCAGCAGGGCGGTGAGGAGGGCGGCGCGCGGAGCCATCTGGTTCATGCCGCCAGCTTATTCCGAAGGCCGCGGCAGCGATAGCCGCAAAAAAGAACAGGCGCCCTTCGGCGCCTGTTCGTCACGGCAATGTGACCGCTGTACTTACGGCGACAGGTCGATGACCGCGCGGCGGTTCTTGGCTTCCTTGACGCCGTCGCCGGTCTGGACGGCGAGATCGGTCTTGCCCACGCCCGACGCCTTGATGGCTGCGCGGCGGGCGCCCATGTCGACCAGGGCTTCCACCACCACATTGGCGCGATGCACCGAGAGGCGCTGGTTGTACGCGGCGCTGCCCGAGGTATCGGTATGGCCGACCACGGAAATGTGGGACTGGCCGCCGGTGCGGGCGGTGTTGATGACATTGGTCAGCACCGTCAGGTCCTCGGCGGTGAGGGTCCAGGAGTCGAATTCAAAATAGACCGTGAAGCTGTTGCTCGCGGCGGCGGCCTGGGCCGAGGCGGGCGCCGGCATCGGCGCGCTGGTCACCGGGGCCGGGGCAGGCGCCGTCACCGGCGGCGGCGGCGGGGCGGGGATCTGCGGCGCCGGGGCGCCGCCCCGGACTGAGACTTCCAGGCGCGGCAACGAGGTGTCGAGCTGGTTCTTGCAGTTGGCCGCGTTGGGCGCCGCGGCCGGGACCATGCCGAACAGCACCCAGCAGTCATAATCGGACTGGGCGCGGGCGGCCTCTTCCGGGAATTTGTCCTTGCCGGCGGCCAGGGCGGCGGCAAGGCGATTATGGACCGGGCCCATGGCCGGGCTGGAGGCGGCTTCGATGGCGGGCTCTTCGCCGCCGGTGGCGAGCTCGGCCTTGGCGGTGAAGGCGCGCTTCAGCATGTCCTTGGGGGCCTCACTGTCGAACAGGCCGCCGGTGATGGTGGAGAAAAAGCCTCCCTCTTCGCCGGGCAAGGCATCCGCCTGGCCGGCCAGATCGGTATAGGCAGTGACCAGGCCCTGGGTGAAGGGCGAGCCCGTGGCGGCCGCATCGGTGGAGGAATCGCCGAAAAGGTCCGAACAGGCGGACAGGGCAATGACGGCGCTGCCCAGCGCGGCAATCAGGACAAGACGGGAAGCAGAAGCACGCATGACGAAGTCCCCCACGGGCGGTGCGCCGGGGCATGGGCCCCGCCGCTGGTTAGCCGCCTCGTATAGCGCGGCAGTCCGCTCCGAAAAAGGGCTGAAGGGCGTCGATGTACCGAAATGGCAAACAGCCGCGCCCCCCGCTCTCACACGGGAAGTGCCGGAATCTGGGCCGATCAGCCCAATTTCTTGACGACCTTGCGGCCGCGGTAACCTCCTGTTGACGCTAATGCCGTACAAAAGGGCCAACATCCGCTCTTGCCAGAGGAGCCAGCCTTGCAGGGCCTGGTGTTTGCCATGAAGGACGCCGAACCCGTCATCGCCAGGGCGAAGGCCGAGCGCCGCCGCTACCGGCGCGTGCGGGTCGACCTTCCGGGCCGGCTGTTCATGCCCGCCGACGGGCGCGAAGCCCGCTGCGTCATCGAGGATCTTTCGCCGGGCGGCGCCGCCATCCGCTGCGAGCTGGCGCCGGACGCCGGCGCCGCGGTGGTGGTCTATGCCGACGGCTTTGGCCGTTTCGAGGGCGTGGTCGCCCGTCCGGGCGGCGCCACCGCCTTCGGTGTCGCCTTCCAGTGCACCCCGTCCAAGCGCGAACGCACCGCCGAGCAGCTGACGCTGTTCCTCAACAAGTCGCTGGTGGACGAGACCGTGCTGCGCCGGCACGAACGCTCCAACCAGAAGGGCTTCGCCAAATTCACCCGCGCCGACGGCCAGGTCGTCTCTTGCGAAGTGATGGACATTTCGGTGGGCGGCGTCTCGCTCAAGACCGAGATCAAGCCGCCGATCGGCGAGTTCGTGCTGATCGCCCAGATCGCGGGCCGCATCGTGCGCCATCACGAGCAGGGCGTCGGCATCGAGTTCGTGGGCCGCGAAACCCACGCCGCCGAACTGGGGCAGCACCTCAACCTGGTGCGCCTCTAGCATCCTGTTTGCTGTTCGATCGGTTCCACCGCGGCGATGGCGGCGCCTACCATCCCGAGCATCTCCGGTGCGTCTTTTCCGTTCCGGCGAGGGCTAGCTTTTTGGCGCCGGGTCCGGTGCCCCGCCGCTGAGCCTGATCCTGCCGATCGTTTCCTGCACGCGCCGCCATCCGTCCGCGACCGCCTTGTCACCCTGCATCGCGTAATGGACGGCGCGGGCGTCGCATTCCCGTTCGGCCATGTCGCCATACTCACGCAAAAGGCGTTGCGCCGTTTCCCAGATGCCGATCTGCACGCGCGCCTCCCTTGCTATGAAGTGCTATCCGGTCCCATTTCACTCGATACCGGCACCGAAGCTCGGTTGCCGCTTTTGCAATTCGTAGAAGGCCGCCGGTGCGGGCTGGGGTTCCTGCGAACGCCGCGCCAGGCGGTACTGGGCGGACCGCAGCCAGACCGGATCCGTCAGGGCATAGTGCCGATAACGCTGCAGTTCGTTCAGGCCGCGCCGGGCATAGGTGCCCAGACGGCGATACCAGGGGAATTTCTGCCCCACCGACCCGATATCGGACGCATGCCCGCCGGTGCGGACGGGAAAGGGCAGGACACCGCGAAAGCGGATGTCGAAGTCCCAGGCCCGGTCGAAATCGACGTCAATGGGCAGGCTCATGGGCAGCAGCTGCTCGACATAGGTCTGTGCCGCCTTGCGGTTGACCGCATAGGCCACGGCGCCGGTCTGTCGCGCCAGGAAGCCGACAAGTTCGTGACCGCGGCCCAGCTGGCGGAGCGGCTGGGGCATCGCGTCATAATTTCCGTACAGCATCGCCACGTCCCAGTCCCGGGCGGCGTCCGCGAGATGCGCCAGGACCGACGGCATCGTGTCGTCGAGCACGGCGTCATCCTCGAGGATGAGGCAGAATTCCGCCGGGGTTTCCAGAAAGGCGCGCATGACGCCGAGATGGCTGAAAAAGCAGCCGATCTCGCGCCCCGCCGGCCGCTTGCCATGCCGCTTGCGGTACAGGGTGGGATGAAAGTCCGGCGCCGTTTCCGGATCGATGGCGGCGCCGTCGACGGCGCTGAAGCGCGCAAAGTCTATCCGCATGGCGGACAGTTGCGCGCTGATGGCAGCGAGCCGGTGCGGGCTGCGGTCGAGATTGATGACAAAGCAACGCCAGGACGCAGGCAGCATGATCTATCCTTTTTGAACCGACCAGAAGGCTTCATGGAGGAACGGCGTGAAGGGCGCTGTGGGACGAAAGGCGGCGGGTCGCGGCCGTCCACGGAACTGGCTGGCGTAGAAGGACAGCAATTCGCGCTTGGCGTTCCAGCGCGTGCGATAGATGAAGCGTGTCTTGAGCACGGTGGCGGCGCCGGCCCGGCGTACCGCGTGCAGCCGCGACATCAGGCTGCTGGAATAGGGCAGTTCCTCGTAGAAGAAGATGTCGAAATGCGGCGAGAGCTGCGGCAGAAGCTCCATGACGGTGGCGGCGACGGCGCGATGATTGACATGGCCGCCCACGCCCAGGGGCGCGAACAGCACCGGCCTGGCGCCGGGCGCCTGCGCGCGGGCCAGCTGGAGCAGGCAATCCAGGATTGGCTGGCGAATCTGTTCCTGGTCGTCCCGCAGGCCGGAAAGATCGCTGGGCCGCCGGTCCCGCAGCAGTGGCTCTTCGCAGCCCAGATCGTGACGGGTCATGCGGCAGATGCCGGCGAAGCCGGCGTCCTCGCCGTCACGGATGTGAAAGACCGCCGTCTGGTCGCTGGCGGCGGCTTTCAGGGATTCCCGCGCGATGTGCCGTCCCTGGGTAAAGACATTGATGAGATGGCCGGTCTCCAGCCGCGCCAGGAAGCAGCCCAGCGAAAAGCAGGCATCGTCGAAATGCGGCGAAAGCACCGCGACGGGACGCCTGAGAAAGGCATCCAGCCTGGTTTCCTCAATCGCGCTGGAGCCGGCGCCAAGCGCAGCCAGCAGTCGCCGCACCATGGCGGCGAAAGCATTGCGTTGCGTGATGGCGGCAGTCATTCGCGTTCGCCTGGGGCGTGGCGGGGCGTGCGCGCTGTTCCATCGTGCGGTTGCCCCAACGCGACAAGACCGCCCCCGATCCTTGCCGCAGGCTCAGGTCTAACCGAGCGCCGGAGGCGCGCAAATCATGCCGCGCCGAATTCTGGCGTAGGTGATTGCCCTACAGCGATGAAGCGCAGTGTGGCCTATTGGCGACATCCGCGATGTGGCGCTACCGCAGGGCGCGGTCCGCTGCTAGAGATTCGCGGCAATCCGTTTTTGAATCCGATGCGCTCGCCCGCCGACACGCTCGCAAATTTTCATTGGATCGTTCCCGGCGAAGCCGCGCGCTCGGCGCAGCTGCATGGCTGGGTGCTGGGGCGGTTCCTGGCCGCGCGCGGAATCAAGGGCGTGATAAATCTGCGCGGGCGGCATCCTTCGTATCGCTGGTGGCGGCGCGAGACCGAAGCCTGCGCCCGCCATGGCATCGCGCACAGCGATGTGGTGCTGGATTCCCGCATGCTGCCGCTGCGGTCAATGCTGACGGCCCTGCTTGATGCGTTTGAAAATACGCCACGGCCCTTCGTCGTCAAATGTTCGGGGGGCAGGATCGCTCCAGTTTCGCCGCTGCCGTGTATCTGTTGTGGCGGGATGGCTGGAAGGCACGCGGCCGGGCCGAGGCGCAATTCGCCGCCTGGCCGTATCTGCACTTGCCCAAGCCGGAACAGCGCTGGCTGCGCCAATTCCCGGTCTTCGCGGCGCTGCAGGGCGCCGGCATGCCGTTCTCCGACTGGGTCCGGCAGGAATACGACGCCGAGATGTTCGCGGCCTGGTTGCTGCACGCGAACCGGCGCCCGCCCTATACGCGCATCTTTCCGTCCGCCTAGCCGAGATTCTGGATCTGGCTGGCGATCAGCATCAGCTTGGCGACCGAAAGTTCGCCGCTGCTTTCAATCGCCGCCAGGAAATCCTGCGTCCGTTTCAGCACATCGCCATGGGTCTTGCTCCATGCCGCCAGCGCCGCTTCGCCGGGCTGGCCGCCCGTCAGCAGCCGGGCGGTCAGCCCGGCTTGCGTGGCCGCCAGATCGTCCAGCAGGCGGCGCACCGCCAGCCGGTCCCAATGCTCGGGCAGGTTCAGGCGGCCGGCCAGGCCGCGCAGGCGCTGCAACCCCAGCACCGCATCGACCGCGCCATAGAGCGCGGCCACGCGGGCCGGTTCGGCGTTGGCTTTTTGCGCGATGCGGGCGATTTCGGGCGCCGCCGCCAGCAGCGGCAGCGTCGCGATGTCATGGGCGATGTCGGCGGGCAGTGGCGTCGCCGCGTTGCCGCGCGCCAGGGTGGGACGCAGCGCCTCGACGCCGCCGCGATACAGCGCGATGGCGGCTTCGATGTCGTTGTCCTTCTGGGTCAGCAGCCAGGGCACGACGCGTTGCAGATGCGCGGCAATGGTGGCATAGGCGTCGATCTGCGCCGCGGCCGGGACCTGGCCGTCCAACGCGTCGAGACGGGCCTTCAGCGATGTGAGGCCAAAGGCGCCATCGGCGATGACGAAGGCGCGCGCGATCGCCGCGGCATCCTGGCCGGACAATTCCTTCATCCGCAGCACGAAGGCCGGGCCCGCCAGATTGACCAGCCTGTTGGTCAAAACAGTGGAGACGATCTCCTTCTTCAGGCGGTGGCGGCCGGGTTCCTGCGGGAAGGCGCTGACGGCGGGGGGCGGAAAATAGTGGATCAGGCTGCCCCGCAACGCCGCGTCGTCGGGCAGGCTGCTGTCCAGCAATTCGGCGTCGAGGTCGAGCTTGGCATAGGCCAGCAGCACCGCCAGTTCGGGACGGGTAAGGCCTTTGCCGTCATGGCCCAGCTTCTTCATCTCGGCCGCGCTGGGCAGATATTCGACAGTGCGGTCGAGCTTGCCGCGCCCTTCCAGCTCGGCGATGAAGCGGATATGGCTGTCAAGATCGGCGGTGGCGTTGTGCTCGGCCACCGACAGCGCCAGCGTCTGGTCGTAATTGTCGGCCAGCACCAGGCGGGCGACATCGTCCGTCATCGAAGCCAGCAAGGCGTCGCGCTGATCGTCCGAAAGTTCGCCACGCCGGCCCGGGCCCGACAGCAGGATCTTCAGATTGACTTCATGGTCCGAGGTGTCGACGCCGGCGGAATTGTCCACCGCATCGGTATCGATGCGCACGCCGCTGCGCGCGGCCTCGATGCGGCCAAGCTGCGTCACGCCCAGATTGGCGCCTTCGCCCACCACCAGGGCGCGGAGCTCGCCGCCATTGACACGCACCGCGTCATTGGCGCGGTCGCCCGCATCCTGGTGCGATTGCGACGCCGCCTTGATGTAGGTTCCGATGCCGCCGAACCAGAGCAGGTCGGTCCTAGCCTTCAGCAGTTCATGGATCAGTTCGGGGGGCGACAGACTGTCCTTGTCACTGCCGATCAGCGCCTTCACGTCGGCGGAAAGGGGAATTTCCTTCAGTGTGCGGGGGAAAACGCCGCCGCCCTTGCCGATCAGGTCCTTGTTGTAGTCGTCCCAGCTGGAGCGGGGCAGGTTGAACAGCCGCTCGCGCTCCACGAAGGCGGCTTCCGTCGGGGCGTTGGGATCGAGGAAGATGTGGCGGTGGTCGAAGGCCGCCACCAGCCGGATATGGCGCGACAGGAGCATGCCGTTGCCGAAAACGTCGCCCGACATGTCGCCGACGCCGATGACGCGGAAGTCTTCCCTTTGGATGTCCTTGCCCATTTCGCGGAAGTGGCGCTTGACTGCTTCCCAGGCGCCGCGGGCGGTGATGCCCATCTTCTTGTGGTCGTAGCCCTTGGAGCCGCCACTGGCAAAGGCGTCACCCAGCCAGAAATTGTGGGCGATGGCGATGCCATTGGCGATGTCGGAGAAGGTGGCGGTGCCCTTGTCGGCGGCGACCACCAGATAGGGATCGTCGCCATCGGGGCGCAGCACGTCCTCGGGCGGGATCACGTCGCCCTGGGCGTCCAGATTGTCGGTGAGGTCCAGCAGCGCGTTGATGAAGGTCTTGTAGGCGGCGATGCCGGTGGCCATGAACTGCTCGCGGGTCGGATTGGCCGGCATGGTCTTGGGGAAAAAGCCGCCCTTGGCGCCGACCGGCACGATGACGGCATTCTTGACCTGCTGCGCCTTCACCAGGCCCAATATCTCGGTGCGGAAATCCTCACGCCGGTCGCTCCAGCGAATGCCGCCACGGGCAATGCGGCCAAAGCGCAGATGCACGCCTTCGACCTCCGGCGAATAGACGAAGATTTCCCGCCAGGGACGGGGGGCGGGCAGTTCGTCCAGCTTGGCCGAATCCAGCTTGAAGGTCAGCACCGGCTTGGGCGCGCCCTTGTCGTCCTTCTGGAAATAATTGGTGCGCAGGATGTTGCGGATGACGTTGCGCAGGCGGCGGATGATGCGGTCGTCATCCAGGCTGGCGACGTCCTTCAGCGCCGTCTCGATGCGGGCTTCCAGCTTTTCCACATCGGCCTTGGTGTCGGTGGCGGGGTCGGTGCGGGCCAGGAACAGTTTCGCCAGCAGGGCAGCGACGTCCGGATTCTTCGACAGCGCCTGCTGCATATAGGCCAGGCTGAAGGCGATGCCGGCTTGGCGCAGATATTTGGCGACGGCGCGCAGGATCACCACTTCGCGCCAGGCGAGGTCGGCGCCGATCACCAGGCGGTTGAAGCCGTCATTCTCGGCGTCGCCGCGCAGCACGGCATGCAGCACATCTTCCAGCGGCTGGCGGATGGTGCCCAGGTCGGCGGGACCGTCGCCGGTCATCAGGAAATCCAGTACCATGCCATGCAGCCGGGTGTCGCCCGAGACGAAGGAGGCGGCAAAGGCGTCTTCGGCGATGACGGTGAGACCGCAATTCTCGAACATGGGCAGCGTCTGCGATAGCGGCAGGACATCGCCCAGCACATAGAGCTTGAGGCGCACGACATGGGCCTCGTCGTCGGGGCGGCGCCAGGCGCGGGCCGCCACCTTCAGCGGCGCGTCGACCAGCGACAGCAGCGCGTCCAGGTCGCGGGCGGCGTCGACGGGGCCATAGACACCGCGATATGCGGCGGAGAAATCCGGCCGCAGCCGCGCCAGCAGGGCGCGGCCATGGGTGTCGCCATGCGTCTCGGACAGTGCCCGGGCCAGGGCATCGTCCCAGCTTTCCAGCAGGGCGGCGATCCGGTCTTCCAGCGCCGCGACATCGACCTGCGGACGCTGGCCGGGATTGCGCCCGATGATGAAGTGGATCCGCACCAGCGGGCCTTCATCGACCAGGACATCGGAGGCCGAGGCGCGGCCGTCCAGCGCCTGGGCCAGCAAGGTGTGGATGCGCAGGCGCGAGGCTTCGTCCATGCGGTGGCGCGGCGCGAACAGAAGGGCCGAAACGAAGCGGTCGAAACGGTCGAAGCGCAGGAACAGCTTGACGCGCGGCAGGCCGGCCAGGCGGGTGATCCCCAGGGCGGTGTCGAAAAGATCGTCCTCTGTCACCTGGAAGAGTTCATCGCGGGGGAAGGTGTCGAGGATATGGGCCAGCGCCTTGCCGTCATGGCTGCGTGGGTCCAGGATTTTTCCGCTTTCCTGGGCCCGCGCCGTCACCGCCGCGATCTTGCGGCGCAGCAGCGGAATGTCGCGCGGATTGAGGCTGTAGGCGCCGGACGTAAAGAGGCCGACAAAGCGATGTTCGCCGGCGAAGCGGCCATTGGCGTCGTAAATCTTGATGCCGACATAATCCATATGGACGCGGCGATGCACGGTGGAGCGGGCGCTGGACTTGGTGACGATCAGTGGGCCGTTGGAGTCCAGATAGCCGCGCACGGCCGCGGACAAGCCTGGATGTTCGCGCGCACCCGTGGTGCCCAGCACTCGCGCGCTGGCCTCGGTGAGCACGCCCAGGCCGCTGCCGTCCTGTGGCTCCAGCGTGCCGTTGGCGCCGTCATCGACCAGGCGATAATCGCGCGCGCCCAGGAAGGTGAAGCGGTTGTCGGCCAGCCAGTCGAGGAAGGCGAGGTCTTCGGTGATATCCTGGCCGTGCGGCGGCCGGGCCGCCAGTTCGGCGCGCACCGCCTGCAGCCGCGCCAGCATGGCGCGCCAGTCGCGCACGGCGGCCGCGCCGTCGGCGAAACAGTCTTCCAGGGTGGTGATAAGGCGCGCCTTCGCTGCCGCCTCGCTCAGGAGATCGATGATGAAGACGATCAGGCTGATCTTCCTGCCATCCACTGTCAGGATGGGATGAAAGACCGACTGGATATGGGCGCCGCCCGCGATCGCCGCCGCCACGGCGGAATCGAACAGGAAGGGCCGGTCGTCATTGACCGCGACAACCATGCTGAAATGGGGCGTCTCGCTCAGCGCCAGCCGTGGCGCGGGGCCCTCTTGCATCACGGCGCGGGCCCGTTCGGCGATCAGCGCCAGATCGCGTGCAGCCAGACCATCGGTGTCGGCCCCGGCATAGAGGGCGTCGAAGAAGTCGCGCATGTCGAGGGTCAGTTGCGCGCGGGCCTGGCTCAGCGCCTCGGGGCGATGGTTCATGGTCATGGGTGCTGCCCTGTCTTTGTTGGCGCGATGGCGCATTGGCTATGACGCAAGCGGATCGAAAACGTGGTGAACTCGCCGTTAGGCTAACGGCGAGTTCTTAAGATCGCGCGACGATGCAGAATTATTGCAAGCCTGGGCTGAGGTGCGTGGTCCCGGCGCGGGTGCGGTTGCGAAGCAGCCAAAAGCCGCAGGCCGCCTGCAAAAGCAGCAGGATTGCGGCGGCGGTGATGCTGCCGGTGCGAAGAAGGATGGCGGCCAATCCGAAAAAAGTGACCGGGACGGCGAAAGCCAGGATGGCGGGCAGGTCGCCTAGCATCAGTCCCACCGCCAAGCTTGGCAACACGAGGAACCAGACCAGCAGGGCCGGTTGCGGCGCCAGCGCCAGGAAGGCGCCCGCGCCCCATGCGACACCTATATATAAGAGTATGGCCCGCATGTCGGCGGTGGAACCGGCCAGGTCCTTGAAAACCGAGGTGGCGCGCAGATGGCTGGCCAGCACGGCGGCGACGCCGCAACAGACAGCCACGCACCAGGCGAAGGTCGGGGCGAGCGCGCCGCCGCCGAACATGGCGGCCAGCGTGCCCAGTACCAACAGGCTGCCGGCCGCGGGGACCGCCCGTGCCAACAGGCTGGCCCGGCGCAGGGCCAGCCGGCTTTCGTCATGCAATTGGGGCAGACGGCGCAACGCCGCGCCGGGCCCGGATACCATCAAGGGCGTTGGCGCCGTCAGCGGCGATGATGCGTTGTCACAAGACGGTGCGGAGAATTCGGGTAACGCCATGATGCCGCTCCCTTCGAACGGAAAAGCCCGGTCAGGCTCGGCCGGTACGATTAATAATGTCTTAATGACCACGAATACTATGATTCGCCGGAAGTCAGACAGCGCCGCCAGATGATGCCCAGGTCCGTCCCCACTCTCGATCCTGCCGCCACCCTGACGGTGTTCGACCTGGAATACACCGCCTGGGAATGCGCCATGGCGCGCCACTGGCTGGAACCGGGCCAGTTCAAGGAAGTGGTGCAGATCGGGGCGGTGAAGCTGGACGGCCGCGACCTTTCCGTGCTGGACGAGTTCGATGTGCTGGTCCGCCCGCGCATCAATCCCGAGCTGTCGCCCTATTTCGAGACCCTCACCGGCATTACCAACGCAGAGGTGGCGGCGCGAGGCGTGGATTTCGCGGGCGCCTATGCCCGCTTCGCAGCTTTCGCCGGAGGCGGCCCGATCTGCGCCTTCGGCCACGACGAATGGGTGCTGGAGGAAAATCTGCGCCTTTATGGCATTACCGAATTTCCCGCCCTGCCGCGCTTCCAGGACCTGCGCAGCTGGTTCGCCGCCTGCGATATCGATCCGCGCGGCAAGCTCTCCTGCGAGATCGGACCGTCGCTGGGCATCGCTTTCCAGGGCCGCATGCACAATGCGCTGGACGATGCCCGCTCGATGGCGGCCAGCATGGAAGAAATGGTCAGGCGCGGGGCGGCGCGCCCAGCTGCCTGATGGAGACGGCATGAGGGCTGAAGCCGACGATCTGATCGCGCGCCTGCAGTTGCAGCCGCATCCCGAAGGCGGCCATTACCGCGAGACTTTTAGAGACGGGGAGGGGCGCGGAAATTCCAGCGCCATCCTCTTCCTGCTCAAGGCCGGCGAAGTGTCGTGGTGGCATCGCATCGATGCGGCGGAGGTCTGGCACTGGCACCGCGGCGCGGCGCTGGAACTGACCATCGGCAAGACCGCGCATATCCTGGGCCCCGGCATCGAGAACGGTCAGTGGCCGCAGATTGTGGTGCCGCCGGGATGCTGGCAGATGGCGCGCAGCAAAGGCGATTACACACTGGTCGGTTGCACGGTGGCGCCGGGATTTGACTTCGCGACATTTGAATTGGCGCCGCGAGATATTGTGCCGGAGTAAGCGCCGTCGAGATTCCGCACCGGAGTCGCTGGACCGCCACCGCCAATTGACACTGTCAGCCAAGCCTTTGTGGTGCCCAGCGGTGATGATGCCATCACGATGACGCCATGCCCCGAAAATCGTGATATTGTTAAAAAAACTGCAGGGTATCGACCGAGCGTTAAGCGCGTTGCCAGGCTTTGCTCGATATCGTACCGGGGCGTAGGGCATGGTCCTACAGCATCTGAGGGGACTTGATACCATGACTGCTCTGCTGAAGAAGTTCATCGGCAACGAAAATGGCGCCACGGCCATTGAATATGGCTTGATCGCCGCTCTGATCTCGGTCGTCGTTATCGTTGCCCTGACCACCACCGGCACCAACCTGCAGGCCGACTTCACCTCCGTCGCCACCGCGCTGCGTTAATCGCGTTGCTCGCTCCCGCCGTTTGCGCGGCGGGAGCGGCACGCTTTTGTCCCGCCATGGCACACTCCCACACCCGTCCGTGAACCGCGTCTGAAGATTGCGCGCGAATGCAAGAATTGGCTAACGATATGCCGGGGTTTGTGTTCGTTCGCCGTGCATCTTCTGCTATCCGGGAAGAGACACTTTCAAAGGATGTCTTTCCATGCGCGTTCTGTTCAAGAAATTTATCGCCAATGAAGACGGCGCCACGGCCATCGAGTATGGCCTGATTGCCGCCCTGATCTCCGTTGTGGTGATCGGTGTGTTGACCACTGTCGGCACCAACCTGAAGGCCGACTTCACCTCCGTCGCCACTGCGCTGCGCTAAAACGCAGATCAGTTTCGACACCGAACGGCGCGGTCCTTCGCAGGCCGCGCCGTTTCGCGTTTGGGGTTCAAAATTTATTCGGCGGTACTGACCGACAGCAGCTTGCCCAGCTGATGCGCCACGGCGTGAGAGGACGCGTGGCCGAGAAAGCCATCGGCGGGGGCATAGCGCACCACCAGGGTGCGGGCGGTGAGCGTCATGCCCGGCTTGCCTTTTTCCAGCCTCACCAAGGTGACGCGGCTGTTCAGTGCCTGGCGCGCCGCGGGCGAGCTGGCGACGAAACGCTCGATCCCCGCCTGGGTATTGGCCAGGGCATCGAAGGCCATGGCTCGGCTGTCGCCGTCGCCCAGGGTGGCGGCATCGACGGAGAAGCGCAGCCCCAGATTGTCGGCATAGGAGAAGTGGCTGCCTTCATCGTCCAGCGCCTCCTTCAGGTCGGCGGCGGAGATGGCGACCGGCGACGGCGGCACCGCCTCGCCCTGGCGGGTGGCGGGCAGGCCCCCCGGCGCATCGGCGGCATAGAGCGTCACTCCGCCCCAGACCGAGACCGAGAGCGCGGCGGCGCCGGTGTCATATTTCAGCAGCTTGGCGCCCATCGAACTGGGATCGGCGGTGAGGACGAAATTCTCGGCGCCGTCGGCGAAGCGCAGCAGGTATTTGCCCCGGTAGGCGGTGAGGGAAAATTCGCGGCCTTCGCCCGCGCTGTAAAGACCGGGCTCCAGGATGCCCGCTTTCTCGGCGGAGAGCCGGGCCGTGATCGGATCTGTCGGCTGCGCGTTCGCCGCCGCAGACAGCAGCAGCACGGCACAGGCAAAACCTAGAATCGCTCTCACGATCCGCTCACGCGCATATCATCCGGCGTCGGCCGGAGCCCCTTTCGCTTGCTAACATGCCTGTCCAATTAGGCAAAATTAGGTCCTGACGGGCGAGCTCCAGCGCCCCGGCTCCCCCGCATTGCGAAGCAATGGGAAGGGGAAGGTGCCCGTAGCTGGCCGGGCGCTTGCGCGCGCCTCTGCCTTTTTGCGCGCCATGCGCGCAGGGGGCAGCGAAGGCGCAGAGAACGGCAAAACGTGAGGGGTGAGACCTCAGTGCGCCTTCACTTTGGCCGCAAATACGCCTAAATCGACCCCATCTCCAAGCAAAGGGCAGCCATGAGCCAGGACAGCTTCAAATCCCGCAAGACCCTCAAGGTCGGCAACAAGACCTATGTCTATTTCAGCCTCGCGGCGGCGGAAAAGAACGGTCTGAAGGGGATCGGGAAGCTGCCCTATTCGATGCGGGTGCTGCTGGAGAATCTGCTGCGCTACGAGGACGGCAACACCGTCACCAAGAGCGACATCCAGGCGGTGGTGGCCTGGGGGGCCAAGCGCACCTCCGACCGCGAAATCGCCTTCCGTCCCAGCCGCGTGCTGATGCAGGACTTCACCGGTGTGCCCGCCGTGGTCGACCTCGCCGCCATGCGCGACGCCATGAAGACGCTGGGCGGCGATCCGGAAAAGATCAATCCGCTGGCGGAAGTTGATCTGGTGATCGACCACAGCGTCATGATCGACGCCTTCGGCTCCCCCAGAGCTTTCAAGCAGAATGTCGAGATCGAGTATGAGCGCAACAAGGAGCGCTACACCTTCCTGCGCTGGGGCGCCCAGGCATTCGCGAATTTCCGCGTCGTGCCGCCGGGCACCGGCATCTGCCACCAGGTGAATTTGGAATATCTCGCCCAGACGATCTGGACCCGCAAAGGCCCGGACCCCAGGAACCCGAAAAAGACCGTCGATTATGCTTTCCCCGACAGTGTCGTCGGCACCGACAGCCACACCACCATGATCAACGGCCTGTCCGTGCTGGGCTGGGGCGTGGGCGGCATCGAGGCGGAAGCCGCCATGCTGGGCCAGCCCATCTCGATGCTGATCCCGGAAATCGTCGGCTTCAAGCTCACCGGCAAGCTGCGCGAGGGCGTGACCGCCACCGACCTGGTGCTGACCGTCACCCAGATGCTGCGCAAGAAGGGCGTGGTCGGCAAGTTCGTGGAATATTACGGCGAGGGCCTGGACCAGCTGACGCTGGAAGACCGCGCCACCCTGGCCAACATGGCGCCGGAATACGGCGCCACCTGCGGCTTCTTCCCCATCGATGCAGAGACGCTGCGCTATCTCAAGAACACCGCCCGCCCCAATCCGCGCATCGCCCTGGTGGAGAAATACGCCAAGGCGCAGGGCCTGTTCCGCACCAAGAAGAGCCCCGATCCCGTCTTCACCGACACGCTGTCGCTGGACATGACGACGGTCGAATCCTCGCTGGCCGGTCCGATGCGGCCGCAGGACCGCGTGCCCCTGGGCGCCGTCGCCGGCAATTTCGCCGAAAACCTGATCACCACCTTCAAAAAGGAAGCCGAGGCCAACAA
>Ga0316218_1002457_pt1 | contig 17105 bp, 13 predicted proteins | sample TBH18003metaG_FD_203634 | JGI IMG/M metagenome (GOLD analysis project Ga0316218, IMG submission 203634) | Freshwater microbial communities from Trout Bog Lake, Wisconsin, USA - TBH18003 | ecosystem: Environmental > Aquatic > Freshwater > Lake > Hypolimnion/Profundal zone | place: USA: Wisconsin...
CCAGCACAGGTATGTTGCCTGCGGCATCGGCTACATCGTTTTCATAGACCACATGTAGTATCAGGTTCTTATAAGCAGCATCGTGCTGGTGGCCATGCTTCAGCCAGTCGCCTGCTTTTATGTGCAGCTCTATATTGCCGGCCAGCTTGGTGTTGCCTATCTTTATGCGCCCATCCAGGAAGTCGGGCCCGGCATCACGGTTCAGCTTGCCGCTTTGCGATATGGTTACCGGCTCGCCACCGGCAGTAAGCAGCCCGGCGGGATTGTACAAACTATATTGCCAAATGAATTGAAAGAGGGCTTCGTTCATGAGAGATGAGTCGTTAGTAGTTGCGCGCAATTTACAATTTAGTCACACAAAATTTTCCTGAAATAAATTATGTCTCTTGTTTTATCCTCCTCTTATTTCACTCACCACAATCTATCGTTAGTATGCAAATACTGTCACCGTTTTTTATTACCACTTCATCCGACCCCGCTTTTTTTATTATCGAGTCCCCTACTTCATCATAGTGATACTTGCCGAAGCCTTTCCTATATTTTGCATCTGCCGAAACATTAAAGCTGAGCCAGTTTGTATCGTTATTGACCAATATGCTTTCATAGCCACCCCTACCTGCTTTCTTTGTTATAACGCCTCTTAGCTCCAACTTTTTCGTTTCGTATTTATACCTCTTATTATTTCTATCTGCCTGGTAGATTCTATACCAGATAGAAGCCATAAGCAAAAACACCACAGGGACGAAATATCTCGAATTTAAAACCTTTTTCATAAACGCTAAATATTCAAAATTGGCTTACCTCCTTCTCATTTCCCTGATGATACGCCTTGTTCTCCTATCGGCCCTGCTATTTTGCAGGTCCAGCACAGCCCATATGGCAGCGGGTATCCAGCCTATAATGGTGCATTGCAGGAACAGGCACAAGATGCCGGTGATCAGTTTGCCACGCAGCATAAAAGAAAGCCAGGGTAGGAATATAGCGATCAGTGTCATTGGTTATCGTTTAAAAAAATACACTCATTTCCTGCTGATATTTCTTAGCTTCGTCATAAGCCCTATCTGCAAATGATTCATCACTACCCGCATATATCACCCCGCGCGATACATTGATGAGCAGGCCTGCATCTCTGTTAAAGGCTGCACGGCATACGGTATCCACATCGCCACCCTGTGCGCCCACGCCGGGCACCAGGAAGAAGTGATCGGGCAGCAAGGCCCTTACTTCCTGTAATTGCTCCTTGCGGGTAGCCCCTATCACGAACATAATGTTATCGGGTGTACCCCACGAGGCTACTGTACGCAGCACCTTCTGGTACAGCAGCTCATCGCCACACTGCTGCAATTGAAAATCGGCGCTGCCGGCATTAGAGGTAAGGCCCAGGACTATAGACCATTTCCCTTCAAATTGCAGGAAGGGCTTCACGCTATCAGCACCCATGTAGGGCGCTATGGTCACACTATCATATGGGTAGGTGTGGAAGAAGGTACGCGCATATTGTTCTGATGTATTGCCTATATCGCCACGCTTGGCATCAGCTATCGTAAAGATGTCTTTGGGGATGTGCGCCAGTGTCTTCTGCATGGTTTCCCAGCCCTTTATGCCCTGCGCTTCATAGAAGGCGGTATTGATCTTGTAGGCTACAGTAAAATCTTTAGTTGCATCAATAATAGCTTTGTTGAAGGCAAATGCCGGGTCTTCTTCGCCAAGCAGGTGCTTCGGTATCTTGGCGAGGTCGGTATCGAGGCCCACACAGAGTACTGATCGTTTCCTGAATAAATTCTCTTTTAGTTGCGCGCGGTTCATGGCTTAAAGGTAACACATGATGGGAAAATTCACAAAAGAGCGCCCTACCCTGCTGTTTGCGTAGCCAGCCATTCGGCGCTGGTCACTTCTGCAAGCGTGTTGGCCACATCATTGCCCTGTGTTACCAGCTCATCTTTGCCGGTTGGGGTATTGTTCAGGTCATCGGTAAATTTGTTAGCGGCCATTATATAGTCCACAAATGCGCCACCTATATCCTGCATCAGGTCGAATTTTGCTATATCATCCAGTTCTATGCCATTAAGCTGCTCATCGGTAAGCTCATGCAGCTGTTGTTTTTTGGTCATGCCAAAACGATGAAAAGTTATCTGTCTGTCGGGCAGCAACTGCATAGTGCGGGCATCCAGCGACACCTGGAACCTGCGATAATCCACATGCCTGAAGACGTGACTCCTGAAGAGATCGGACTGCATAGCATTAGCATCCTGTATAGATGTCTTGATCATGTACTTGAACCAGAAGAGTATGTCTATACCCTTGGGGTGCGCGGCATCTTCGGGCGATATGCACTGACTGTAGCAACCCGTACCCAGGCTAAAGATCGTTAAGCTTTCGGAGTCATATTTTTCTTTGCCGTCCCGTTCTGTGGCTTCCATGTAAGCAGCCACAGAGGGGTTATTGTATACCGTGGTACCTCCATCCAGGTAGCGGCCCAGCGCTTTAAAATATGTGGGCGCCGACATGGTAGCCTCCATCACTATGCGCAGCAACGCATCTTTATAAGTGCCTTTGCAGCCGTCTGCATCATTAAAGCAGGTGAAAAATGTTTCGTGGTTGATGGTCATATCCTTTGCGGATATGAGGAGGTCCATGCCGGTGCTGCTACAGGCATCCTGCAAGGTGCGGTCCTGTAGCTCTTTATAGAGGTCGCTGCGGTATTGTGCCTTGTCGTAGTGCGGAGGGTCCACAACACAATCGGACAAAATGCTTCTTTTAGTAAATACCCCCGTCACAAAGCTTACATACAATTGTTCTATTTGTGCGGCGGTATTGCCATTCACCATCAGCCCTGCTATAATAGCCCCGGTAGATGTGCCAGCTACCATATCGCAGAATGCGTGGCAGGGGATACCCGCAATAGCCTCCATCTGCTTTAATAATTGCAACGTGAGGATGCCACGGATACCACCACCATCCAGCGACAGTATAATGCGATTGCCGGCAATACCATCGGGTGTGGTGTAGGTTTTGATATTGAGATTAGTATACGCGGTTACCTGTGCGGGTGTGAGAAGTTTGATGGACATATTTATGAAATGAATATTAAGTCAATTTATTACGCTAATATACATAAAATAAAAAGGTGCGCCAGAAGGGCGCACCGAGTTTGCATAGTGTCAAGGTTTTAATAGATATCACACACATGGAAACATACTATAAAACCGTGCCAGCCACACTCATATAAGCGATATACAACAAATGTGTAAAAATACTTGCGGTGAATTCCCTGCAATAAATATTTTTGCACCGCCTCATTGATGTGTGGGCAGTGATAAATGGACGAAAAGAAAGAGTTTTCCGGGCAAGGCTCGGTGATGATCAATGATATGTACGAGAGCTGGTTTCTCGATTATGCCAGCTACGTAATATTAGAGCGCGCGGTGCCGGCCATAGAAGATGGCCTGAAACCTGTGCAGCGGCGCATACTCCATGCCATGAAGGAAATGGATGATGGCCGGTTTAATAAGGTAGCGAATATCATAGGCCAATCCATGCAGTACCACCCGCATGGCGATGCCTCCATAGGTGATGCCATAGTGGCGCTGGGGCAGAAAGACCTGCTGATAGAAACACAGGGCAACTGGGGCGATGTGCGCACAGGCGATAATGCAGCGGCAGCCCGTTATATAGAAGCTCGTTTATCCAAATTTGCACTGGAGGTAGCTTTTAATGCCAAGACCACAGAATGGCAACTGAGCTACGATGGCCGTAAGAATGAGCCCGTAACGTTGCCTATGAAATTCCCGCTGCTGCTGGCACAAGGCACAGAGGGTATAGCCGTGGGATTGAGTACCAAGATACTACCGCATAATTTTTGCGAACTGATAGACAGCTCCATCAAGCACCTGAAAGGAAAGAAGTTTGAGCTGTTCCCCGATTTTATGACTGCAGGCATGATCGATGTAAGCAATTACAATGATGGCGCGCGCGGTGGCAAAGTAAGGGTAAGGGCAAGAATAGAAGAGCATGACAAAAAGACAATCCTCATTAAAGATGTGCCTTATGGCATCACCACCACACAACTGGTGGACAGCATACTGAAAGCCAATGACAGTGGTAAGATCAAAATAAAGAGCGTAACAGATAATACGGCAAAGGATGTGGAACTGGCCGTAGTGCTGGCGCCGGGTGTATCTACCGATCAAACGATAGATGCCCTGTATGCTTTTACGGATTGCGAGGTGTCTATATCGCCCAATGCCTGTATCATTATACAGGACAAACCACACTTTGTATCGGCATCTGATATGCTGAAGTATTCGGTAAATCACACCAAGGGTTTACTGCTGAAAGAGTTGGAAATAAAGCTGGGCGAGCTGGAAGAAGATTGGCACTACTCATCGCTGGAAAAGATTTTCATAGAGAAACGTATATACCGCGATATAGAAGAACAGACCACATGGGAAGGTGTGCTGAAAGCCATTGACGATGGCCTGAAGCCGTACAAAAAGAAGCTGCGCCGTGTAGTGACGCAGGAAGACATCATCAGGCTTACAGAGATACGCATCAAGCGCATATCCAAGTTTGATACCTTTAAGGCTGATGAGCATATACGTGGCGTGGAAGCAGATATTGAGGAGACGAAGAACAACATCACTAACCTCAATGACTATGCGATAAAGTATTACGAGAACCTGCTTAAAAAATATGGCAAGGGGCGTGAGCGGAAAACAGAGATACGCACCTTTGAAACCATACAGGCCAATGCAGTAGCTATAGCCAACACCAAGCTGTATGTGAACTACAAAGAAGGCTTTATAGGCACCAGCCTGAAGAAGGACGAATTTGCCTTTGACTGCTCCGACCTGGACAACATCATCGTCTTCCGCAAGGATGGTAAGATGACTGTGACCAAGGTGGCCGATAAGACCTTTGTAGGTAAGGATATTACCTACCTGGCCGTCTTCCAGAAGAATGACGAGCGCACCACCTACAATATGCTGTACTTTGATGGCAAGAGCAAGACGACCTATGCCAAACGCTTTAACGTGACCGGTATAACCCGGGATAAGGTGTATGACCTGACCAAGGGCACACCTGGCAGCAAGGTGCTGCAATTCTCGGTGAACCCGAATGGCGAGGCCGAAGTAGTAACCATAACACTCTCCCCGGAGAGCAAGGCACGTACCAAATCATTCGACTTCTACTTTGAAGAGATAGAAATAAAGGGCCGCAGCGCACAAGGCAACCAGGTGACCAAGTACCCGGTAAAGAGTGTACGTTTCAAAGAAAAAGGCCGCTCTACCCTGTCGGCCCCGCAGATATGGTACGATGATAAGGTGGGCCGCCTGAACAAAGATGGCAACGGCAAGCTGTTGGGCCGTTTTGACGAGAAAGACAAGGTGATTGCATTTTATAAAGATGGCACCTACGAGGTTACCGACTTTGAGCTGACCAATAGATATGATGCGGATAACCTGATGCTGATCGAGAAATTCAACAAAGAAAAGGTGGTTTCGGCCATTTATTATGATGCCAAGTCGAAGCAATACAACGCCAAACGATTTGTGGTTGAAAGCCAGACACCGAAAACAAAGTACAATTTCATAAGGGATGGCGAGGGCAATTACCTGATGTATGTGACCACCAAGCCTGAACCGGTGATCATTGTAAGGACCGGCAAGAAGAAAACAGAGATAAAGGAACAGAACATATCCCTGCACGAAACGGTGGATGTGACCGGCTGGAAGACTGTTGGCACTTATTTTGCAGGTGATGAGCTGAAGGAGATAGCAGTATTGCCCGAACCCGGCGAAGACGGAGAACAAGACCTTACCCTGTTTTAGGGCAGGTGAGGCACTTTTTAAAAAAGATCATTACCTTCACAGGTAATATACCTTACGGCATATAAATGAAAAAGATAGAACTTGAAATAGTAGCATTATCGCACAGCATCACACAAACCCACTCATATGCAGTGGTGCTGGGCGAGGTGGATGGCCTGCGCAGGTTGCCCATAGTTATTGGTGGCTTTGAAGCGCAGGCTATAGCTGTGGCGCTGGAGCGTATGCAGCCCAGCCGTCCGCTCACACACGACCTGTTTGCCAATTTCATGACCACCTTCGGCATTGAGCTGACAGAGGTACTTATTTATAAACTGGAGGAAGGCATATTCTTTTCCAAACTGATGTGCCGCCACGAGGGCGAAAATGTAGAAATAGATTCCCGCACATCAGATGCGCTGGCTATGGCCGTACGCGCTAATTGCAAAATATACACTTACGAGAATATACTGGAAATGGCCGGCCCGTACCTGGAACAGACCGATGTGCCTGCTGAAACAACTAGCGCTGAGGCCAAACCTGCAAAAGTACCTGTAAGTGGCAAGACAATAGACGCAGACATTAAAAGTATGAACCTGGACGACCTGAATGCCCTGCTGCAAAAAGTGTTGGAACAGGAAGACTATGTAAGAGCCATCAACATTCGCGATGAGATCAATAGCAGGAAGAAAAAATAACGGAATTCTATATCATTATGGCTGAGGAACGATGACAAAATAAAGTACACCATCAGTTGCTCTTTTCCATTTTTACTTCGTTGTAAAAGTCTTTAAATAATTCATTATTCGCAGATTTTACGCCTTGTAAAAAAGAAAAATAACTGCGCCATATGGTGTACTTTATTTTGTCAACGTTCCATATTGATTTTTTCGCCCCAAATAAGATGCTCCAGATCTTCTTTAGAGGTAATAATACTTGCGCGGTAAGAATATTGCGGCACCCATGCTTTTGTAGCTAAATTCTATTTCTCAGGTAATGCGCTCCACAATATCTCTTTATTCATATTCACTATAAATACTTTACTGTAACTACCTCCCATACATGAAAACAAAGAACCGTCCGGCAATTCAATAACATTGCCACCCATAGGGAATATGTAATCTTGTTTAAGCCTTGGAGAGTCAATAGTACAGGTGTATATCCATTTTTCTTTCAGTTGACCCGATGCGTTTTTCGGCTGTTCCATTTTAACAATACGTGGTATGCTACTGGGATCACAATAATGATTATCATACAAATAAATATCTCCGTTCTTTGCAACCTTACAGCTGTGCTGATTGCAAAATAATCCATTACCTGCGGGCCGAATGCCCGGCTTGAACTGTTCTCCATAAGAACTGATCACATTACCTTCGGGGTATTTGATCTTCAGTATACGGCTAATATTTCGTATACCAAGGTAGATGGCATTTTCATGCTCATTGAAGAAAAAAGAATTATCATGTAATGATAATGTTGGGATTCCATCTTTGGTAAGATAATTAATAACATCTGATGAGGGCAGGTACGCCAATGGTTTCCACGACCATACTACATTACCTTTACTATCATACTCAATTATAGTAGTTGTGACTCCTTTAGTGAAATTAACTTTATTGCTATCAGCTGCAAACTCTTTCTCATTTTTCAAAACAAGTTTATTTTCCTTTATCGCAGACAAGTCAAGATAAGCATATTCATTACCTAAAACCATATAGTTCCCATTATACAACCTGGTAAACTCATGATGGTAATCCTCAGAAAGGCCGCCACTAATAATTCCATTATCCGGCCCCATCCATAGTACAGACCCATCATAATTAACCTCATATATCTGCTTGCCGATCAAAAAAGTGATGGTACCCTGTGGAGAAATTTTCATATCCCGTAATTCCTTTCTTGTATTCTGAAAACCCTCAGCATTATCAGGAAGGAACCATACTGGATTTCCTTTCATATCATACAAAGCCCTGTTGCCGTCCAAAAAAATGTATGCATCCTTGTATGTCTTTGCATTTTGCAGGATACGAAGGCGCATATGGCCGGTATCAATATTTGGTATCTCAAGAGTAGAGAAATGGTGCAGTGTTGTTTTCCCGGCACCAGGTTTACTATCAGTGTAAGCCAATCTCCAGGTATATTCTTTACCGAAAAAGGGAACTTCAGCAATTACCTTATTTTTATCGATTTGTTTTCTGAGAATGATCTTCTGGCTGAATGAATCAATATTGTTGTAGTATCCTTCTGCAATTTGCAATTCACATTTTGTAGTTTCCACTTTCTTAGGAAAAGAAAACCCCACAATACGGTAATTCAATTTACTGCCTTCCGCAGGCAGTACCTGGGCAACAACACTTAGTGGCAGCAAAAAGACCAGGAGAAATTTCCAAACTGCAGGAGTAATATTCATTCACCCAAAACTAAAGCATTTCTCAGATATAGCGCAATGGATGGCGTATTGTCATAGAGATTATCAACTACTTATTGTGTTTCCAATTTTTCACCCCATATCAGGTGTTCCAGGTCTTCTTTGGTGGTGAGTATGCTGGCGCGGTAAGAATAATTCACTCCCCATGCTTTTGCGCGCTCATTCCACACCTCAGGCAGGGCGCTCCATAGTATCTCTTTATCCCTATTCACTATAAATACTTTGCTGTAGATACTGCCCATGCAGGAGAAGAAGGAGCGGTCGGGCAATTCGATCACCCCGCCACCCATAGGAAAGGAATAATCAATTTTGGCGGCAGGCGAATCTATTGTGCAAGTGTATTCCCACTTTTCTTTTAGTGTCCCTGTCCCATCCTTTGGTTGCTCCATTACAATAAGCTTTGGCATAGTGTGCGCGGTGCAATAATGATTATCGAACAGGTAAAGGTCTCCGTTGGCAGATTTCCGGCAACAGTGTTGCCTGCAAAACAAGCCATTGCCTTCCTCCGGCACACCCGGCTTGTACGTTTCGCCATAGCTTGCCAGCACTGTACCTTCGGGATATTTGATCTTTAGGATGCGGCTTATGTTGCGGATGCCGAGATAGACTACCTTTTCTTTGCTATCGAAGAAAAAAGAGTTTTCGTGCAGGGACAATGCCGGTGGCGAAGTCTTTTCAATATAATAGATCAGGTCAGATCCGGGAAGCCAGGACGATGCCTTCCACGACCATACAATGTTATTTTTGCCGTCATATTCAATGACCGTGCTAATACCCACCTTTATGAAATTCTTTTTTGCGCTGTCGGACAGGTTCTCTCTACCGCTTTTCAAAACCAGTTTACCGTTCTTTGCTTCGTTAACATCGAGCAAACTATTTTCTTCTCCCAAGACCATATAATGCCCGTTGGGTAGCCTCGTCATTTCATGGTGATACCCTTCGAAAGCGCCGCCACTGACCATGCCCCTGTCAGGGCCTTTCCACAATACGTTACCATTATAATCCATGTCGTAGATGCTGGTTCCAATTAAAAAGGTGATGGTGCCTTGTGGCGAAACCTTCATATCCCGCAGCTCTTTTTTCATATGCTCAAACTCTCCGAAATTATCCGGCAGGAACCATACCGCGTTGCCCTTCATATCATAGAGCACCCTGTTGCCATCTACAAATACGTATGCGTCATTATACTTTTTCGCCTGCTGCAATACCCTGAGCCGCATATGCGCAGTATCCACATTGGGTATCTTTAGCGTGCTGAAATGATGAAGCGCTTCCTGCGAAGTATTTGCACCGGGGTAAGTAACCCGCCAGGTATAATCTTTACCGAATAAAGGCACCTCGGCCACTACCCTGCTCTTTTCACATTTTTGTGTAACCACAATGTTATTACGGAAAGAATCAATGCTGTTATAATGCCCTTCAGCAACCTCAAGCCGACCTTGTGTACCGGCTGCTATTCCGGAAAAAGAGAAGCCTATGATGCGGTAATTCAGTTTTCCGCCCTCAGCAGGCAGCACCTGCGCAACAACACTTAGTGGTAGCAAAAAGACCAGGAGTAATTTCCAAACTAAAGAAGTAATATTCATTCACTCAAAACTAAGGCATTTCTCAGAAATAGCACAATGGACGGCGTATTGTCTAAGAGATTATCAACTACTTATTGTGTTTCCAATTTTTCGCCCCATATCAGGTGTTCCAAGTCTTCTTTGGAGGTGAGTATGCTGGCATGAAAAGAATATTGTTCTTCCCATCTTTTCCTGTCCTTATTCCATATCTCCGGCAATGCGCTCCATAATATCTTTTTATTCATGTTCACAATAAATACTTTGCTGTAGTTACCCCCCATACATGCGAGCAACGAATTATCAGGTAGCTCAAGAACACTTCCGCCCATCGGGAAAGAGTAAGCCATACTATCTCTTTTATAATCAATGGAGCAGGTGTATTCCCATTTCACTTCAAGACTGTCATGCTCATCTTTAGGCTGTTTCATCATTACAATTTTTGACATGCCGGTAAAATCGCAGGTATTATTATCATAAAGGTAGAGATCCCCACTTTTAGATAGCCGGCAACTATGCTGTCCACAAAACATCTTATTTCGTGCATTTGGGTTACCGGCTGTATATACCGGGCCATAGGTGTTTAATATTGTTCCCTCAGGGTACTTGATCTTTATTACCCTGCTTATATTCCTGTAGCTATAGTAGATAGTATGTTCTTTCTCATCGAAGAAGAATGAATTTTCGTGCAGCGACAGATCTGGCCTATCCACTACCCGCTTATGGTAGATCAGGTCTGACCCATAAACATGATCTGATGTTTTCCACGACCATACTACATTGCCTGCATGGTCATATTCTATGATCGTACCGAGCGTATTCCTGGGAAGTTTTCGCCACATCGTATCTTGCGGCAGCACGTTCTTTTCGCCGGTCACAACAAGCCTATTGTTCTTCATCTCCGCCGCGTCAACAGTTACATATTCATTGCCCAACAGCATATAATTGCCGGTTGACAACCTGGTAAACTCATGATGGTAACCCTCTATATTGCTGCCACTCACAGCTCCGTTATCAGGGGCTTCCCATAGTACGGTTCCATCATAATTGATCTCGTGAGGATGATTACCGATCAAATAGGTGATCGTTCCCTGTGGGGATGCCTTTAGATCTCTGATCTCCATTTTTTCATCATTTAATTCATCCGGGAGAAACCATACAGGATTGCCCTGCATATCATAGATTGCCCTGTTGCCATCCACAAATACATATGCATCTCTATATTTTTTTGCTTTCTCCAGTATCCTTAGCCTTCTGTGCGCGGTGTCAACGTTGGGTACAGAAAGTGTAGAGAAATGATGCAGGCGTACTTTATGGCCATCTTCCGTTTTTATCGTCCAGGTATATTGTTTGCCGAATGCAGGGACCTCTGCTACCAACCTGTTCGTGTCACATTTTTGTGTAAAAAAGATGTTCTCCTGAAATGAATCAATGTTTTTATAGTATCCTTCAGCTATCTCAAATTTGCCTTTCGTATCGTTAATAATACCGGGAAAAGAAAAGCCAATGATGCGATAATTTAACTTACCACCTTCCTTGGGTAGTACCTGTGCAAAAATCGTTGAGGGCAATGCCAACAATACTAAAAACTTCACGGCACTTCTTATATAGGCGCAATCGCTGGCAAGCATCTGATTAGTGTTTAACGCTGGGAATGTATATTAAAGAGATCAAAGCTATAATATTCAGGAAAAATAAAATGAACTAAATTATTTATAATGCGAAAATAATTGAAAAGGAACAATATTACATAGCTGTCCAAAGAGCATCAAGAAACCAGCCTTTGCTGTCAATAAAATAGCTCAGCGGCTCAAAGCCTGTAGCTGATGCAAAGTCATCAGTTTGGGCAACAGAATATTTTTGAGACACTTCCATAAATATGCTTTCGCCCGCACCAAATGTTACTGATCCGGCTGAGCCTATACCTGCCTGCTGTTCTTTGTTGCTCACCAAATAACTTTTGCAAGCACCGGTCTGTTCATCATATACAGGCAGGTGTTCAAATTGTGCCAGGTCAAGATCAGCTCCACAGGTATCATTGATGCGCTGTAACAAGTTGAGGTTGAAGCGGCGGGTGATGCCGCTCTTATCATTATATGCTGCAAGTATTACAGCAGGGTCTTTCTTCAGGTCGAAGCCCGTTATGAGCAGGTCGCCGGGAGCTAGATATGAGCGCAATTGTTTTAAGAAGCTTGTAGTATCGTCAATAGGTATGTTACCAATATTACTACCCAGAAACAACACCACTTTATTGCGTGCAGATAGTGTAGCGAGCGATTCAAGCATAGCAAAGTACTCTCCGTTCAGGCCATGTACTTTAAAGCCGGGCAAATCGTTGGGCAATTGCTCTTCCAGGTTCGCAATAACATTTACCGAGATGTCTATAGGATAGTAAGTGAAGTCTGTACCCTTCGCCAGCAAAGCTTTCAGCAGATGCTTTGATTTGGTGCAGTCGCCCGCGCCAAGCTCTACAATATCAAATGTTTTTAAACGGTCGCAGATAGCTATTGCCATATCACCACTTTGCTGTGTGAATATTTCCAGCTCGCAGCGGGTCAGGTAGTATTCGGGGCAGTCCATGATCTGGACAAACAGCTCGTCGCCTGTTTTATCATAAAAATATTTAGAAGGCAGGTATTTTGGAGTTGATGTAAGGCCTGCCCATATTTCCTTTAAAAATTCGTCCATGCCTAATGTTTAATGAGCCAGTCTTATTCCTGTATATTGCCACCTGAGGTGCGGATGAAAAAAATTGCGGTAGGTATCCCGGCTATGCCCCGGGGGTGTTACTTCTGATGCGCCTCGCAGCACCATCTGGTTCACCATAAATTTACCGTTGTACTCGCCAATTGCGCCGTCCGCTTTTTTATAGCCGGGGTATGGCAGGTAGGCACTGTTGGTCCACTCCCAGCGGCTGCCCTTATCCAGCTTTGCCGCGGCAGCTTCCCACTCAAATTCTGTTGGCAGGCGCATCCCGCGCCAGTCGGCATATGCGGCGGCCTCATAAAAGTTGATGTGGCATACCGGGGCGTTCATATCCACCGGCTGCAACCCCTGCAAGGTATAATTATACCATTTGCCTTCTATGAAATGCCAGTATAGTGGTGCCTGTATGTTGCGGGCGTTCACCCAGTCTAGCCCTTCCGAGTGCCAATGCCGATGGATGGCGTAGCCACCGGTATTGATGAATTCAAGGTACTCTTCATTCGTTACCAGCCGGCAGGATATGCTGAAGCTATCCAAATACACTCTATGCCTGCCCAGTTCATTATCAAAGCAAAAACCTTCGCCCTCGCTGCCGATCTCGTATATGCCGGCTTCAATAGTTGTCCATTCATTTTCTGAATGGCGTTGGGAGGCCTTCTTCTTAGTAATTCTGTTGTTGTAGGCAGGAAACAAGGGGTTGTGGCCCAGTATATACTTAATGTCGGTCATCAACAATTCCTGATGCTGCTCTTCATGGTTCAGGCCAAGGGTAATTAATTCTCGCAAGTCATGGCTTAATTCTTTCTCCAGCAGCTCGCACATCACCTGGTCTACATGCGCTCGGTATCTATATATATCAGCTACCGTTGGGCGGCTCAGATTACCCCTGTCTGTGCGTATAACGCGTGCGCCGACCGTCTCGTAATAACTGTTGAAGACAAAGTTATATGCCGGATCAAACTCTTTATATGCAAGTATATTGGGTGCAAGGATAAAGGTTTCAAAGAACCAGGTAGTGTGGCCGAGGTGCCACTTTGGCGGACTCACATCGGCTATCGGTTGCACCACATAATCTTCAGTTTGCAGTGGCTTACAAATGAGCTCGCTACGGCCCCTTACCTCTTTGTACCGTGCAGGCAGGCTTATTCTTGTAGTGTGTGGTTTCCTAACCTCTTTAGTGGTGGTCATAAATTATGTGATAAAAGTAAGCAACTAATGTACTATTGGCTCTTTTGAAAGTATATATAAAAACTATTCCTCCATATTTTTTTGTTGGGACTATGGCATTGCTAATAAATCACACAAGTTATGAAATGATAGAATGTATTATACTCAACATCCCCTATATTTACGAAAAATAATACTGCACGTATTTTTTGGGGTAAGATTAAAAAAAGTACAAGCAATAGTTTACATTTGCAGCATATAAAAACCATTACATGAGCCACGATACGCACGGACACTCAAAAGAAAACCAAACCATCATATCTTTTAAGAACTCTTTCTGGCTGGTAGTTATTATCGTCGGCCTTTTTATTGCTGCGCTCAACTTCGTTAAAGCGGAAAGCGGCAGCGATGAAGGTGAAGGAAAGGAAAAAACAGAGATGAAGGCTAACGCAGAACCTGCCGGTGAAAAGACCGAACAGAAAGCTGAAGCGCCCAAACCTGCGGCTACCACCACCACAGATACCGCAAAGGCAGCCAAATAATTTTTTGATCTTTTACCATGCACCAGCAAGATGTTATTGTAGTAACAGGGGCGGCAGGCTTTATAGGCAGCTACCTTACCGGGTATTTGAATCATTTAGGATTTGAAAAACTGGTGCTTGTCGATGATTTCTCTGTGGTCAAAAAAGAGGCCAATCTTGAAGGCAAAAAATTTCTGCAACAGGTAGACCGTGAGTTGTTCTTTGACTGGTGTGAAGAACATAAAGGCGAAATCGGATACATTTTTCACCTGGGTGCGCGAACTGATACGACGGAAATGGACTATGCCGTGCATAAGAAATGGAACCTCGACTACTCGCAGCGGATATGGCAGCTATGTACAGATAACAATATCCCGCTTGTTTATGCTTCATCTGCCGCCACCTACGGCAATGGAGAACATGGCTATACCGACAGCCACGACGTAGTAACCAAGCTACACCCACTGAACCCATACGGCGTTTCCAAAAATGAGTTTGATATTTGGGCATTAGCGCAACCCACTGCCCCACCATTTTGGGCAGGCCTTAAATTCTTCAATGTCTTCGGGCCGAATGAATACCACAAGGGCCGTATGGCATCTGTGATATTTCATGCGTATAACCAGATCAAAGAGAAAGGCGAAGTAAAGTTGTTCCGCTCCCACAATCCAGATTATAAGGACGGTGAGCAGATACGCGATTTCATTTACGTAAAGGATGTAGCAAGTATCTGTGTATGGCTGATGCAGAACCAGCCTGCAAGCGGCTTATATAATACCGGCACAGGCAAGGCGCGCACTTTTAAAGACCTTGTGAAAGCTATATTTGATACGCTGAAATTACCGGAGCAAATTGTATTTGTAGACACACCGATAGACATAAGGGACAAGTACCAATACTTTACCGAGGCCGATATGCGTAAGCTGTTTGCGGCAGGCTACTCCACACCACTCTATTCGCTGGAAGAAGGCGTAAAAGAATATGTAAGCGATTACCTGCTTCAGAACAAATACTTCTGACCTACCTAACTACCGTAAACTTGCTGTAATACCTGTTGATCCCGCTTTGCAATACACATACATACATGCCCGATGGCAATGTAGCCGTGGAAAGAACAGCATGGCCGCTACCGGCAGGCAATGAGGCGCTGTAATACGTTTGCCCGGTCATGTTGATGAAGCTTACCAGCACCTGTGGCTGCAATATGCCGTTCCAGTTGATGTTCAGTATTTCACTTGCGGGGTTAGGGTATACCAGTATCTTGCCGTTCTCATTAGCAATGTTATTGGTATTTGTTGTTTCCCTGATCTGCCATTTATACATTTCCAGCCCACCTTTCTGGTTGCCTACGATCATGTAGTAGCTACTATCACCGGCTATATGGCCTGCAGTAAGGGTACTGCGTTCATCATCGTATGTCCCATATTGCCCGCCATTGTGTGCATACAGGTTGTACATCGTATCTATGTATGAATACTGGGCATCTACCAATGTATATGCGATGGAAGTATCACCTCCCTGGAATCCGGTAAAACGGCTGATTGCGCCACTGCCACTTCCCATCATCAGGTAGTCCGTATCCGTGGAATCTATTTTGCCAATGAATGGAGCACTGTATGCGCTCCATGAGCGGCGCGGGTCGGCGCGTACTCCGCCTATATCTGTATTTTCCAGTTGCAGGCTGATAACTCCGTGTGTAGTACTCACATTCCGGTAATATTGTAATGTACCCTGTATACTTCCTATCAGCAAGTCCGGTTTGCCATCCTTGTCGAGGTCATATATACAGGGCGCTGCTGCATCATACACGTATATCGTATCGCCGGAAGAGTCCGTAAGTACACGTTGCACCAACTGCCAGTCGGGAGTAACACCTTCGCTGGCAGCCATATTCTTAAAGTAAGAAAGTGTGCCATCCTCATGCCCCATTACCATGTCGCTCTTACCATCATTATCAATATCACCAAAGGCGATCGCTGATCCTTCAAAACCCAAAGTGTCTATATTCAGAAAGTCTTTTGTTTGCAGCGTGAAGGACGGATTACCCGGTGTGCTGGTGTTATGATAGTACGACAGGCGGCTGCGGAAACTACCATCCGGCTGAAAATACCCTGCCGAGTCAACAAAAAGATCGGGCAGCCCATCCTTATCATAATCAAACAGCATGGGGTAAGCAGCCGTACCTACATCTATAGATTGGTCCACAAAAAAAGAATCGGACTGGAAGCGCCAATCGGGAACGCCCGGAGTAGAATAGTTCTTATAATACCAGATGCAATTATAGTTTTCAGTACCATGTAAATTGGGTGAGATCAGAAGGTCTTTTTTTCCATCCTGGTCTACATCTAAATTAAATGCTGCAGGCCATGTAGGCAGTTCAATAGGCGTGCCACTGGTTTGCCAGGTGGTATCCTGGTATATCATTGTATCCACTGTACTGCCTGTTTCTATCTTTCCATTTTTCAGAAACGTCATTTCATTGTACAAAACATTACCATCAAGGTAATCATAATCACCATCCATATCCCAGTCAAACAGGCAGGGAGTATTGCCCTGGTGTGTGATACGTGCTGCTGTATCTATTGGTTCTGCTCCTCCCCTGTGATGAGGCTGTGTACAAGTATATGCAAGTTCGTGAGTACGCGGGTAGGTCTGTAGCACCCGGCCCCAACAGGCATCCCAATATTCTACAACAAGTGTATCACAGGACAGCCCATTCTCGACACGCATATTCTTATACAGGTTCATACTGCCACCTACAATGTTGTAGGCAATAAAATCGAGGTCGCCATCGCCATCGACATCCACTATCGCCGGAATATCGCCGGGATTATTATAGGCATTTGTATCGCCGTAAAACAGGTCCATATAGTAGGTAAAACAAAGCTCATTTTGCCCGTTATAATATCCTTTA
>Ga0316218_1002458_pt1 | contig 17098 bp, 28 predicted proteins | sample TBH18003metaG_FD_203634 | JGI IMG/M metagenome (GOLD analysis project Ga0316218, IMG submission 203634) | Freshwater microbial communities from Trout Bog Lake, Wisconsin, USA - TBH18003 | ecosystem: Environmental > Aquatic > Freshwater > Lake > Hypolimnion/Profundal zone | place: USA: Wisconsin...
TCAATGCTGAATCCAGCAGTGGAGTTATCCAGATTAGGGCCATTAAACCCCATTGGAGTCCCCATAGAGTTATATCCTACCCTTTGCATGGGTTGGCCCATACAAGGATTCATAGGCATCACAGGAGGTGGTGGAGGCACGCTAGACTTGCCTGTGAGCACCAAACTGACTACGGTGAATATCTGAGCCATAACCATAGACAAAATCGCTATGATGGCCTTATCCGCGGGCGCCTCATTGAACAACGGTTGCTCCACAAAAACAATACTATAGGAGAACAAAGTCGCCACCATCACTAAGACAAAACAAAATGTCTTGAGGATGAATGCCTTCGTTTCGGCTTCAAGTTGTTCAGGGCTTTTTGTCATCTTTGTTGTTATTGAAAAATTCTGGACAATTTTGAGCCGCAACGCAGAGAGGAGGCTTGCAATCTTTTTGCTCCCAGTTGTTAGGGTCTTGGCAATGGTATCTGTAGTGATCTTCACATGCACACAAAAGTAGAAAAAGTAAACATGTCAAACTCCTCATGTATAGAAAATGGCATTTTTTAATCATTTCCCTTCAATCCTTGTTAATGCTTTGTTAACTCTAAGTTCCATTTGTCTTACATCGACATACATCCAAGCGATCAGCGGAATTAACAATAACAAAACAACCAATAGCACAACGATCAGTAGGATGGCGAGTGAGTCAGACTGAGAATCATTAGCCATATCCACATTAGCATCAGCACTGTAATTACTGAAGCCGCCATTCTTCCCCTTATTAGATCCGCCTTTTGCCGCCGTTGCCATTTTGCTCTACGCTCCTTCAGCATTTCCTCTCGTCTTGCAAGCGCTTGCACATTGGCAATGTGACCAATTTGCTGGTTGACCCGAGTATACAAGTCCTTTAATTCATTAGGCACATGGTATATCATGTAATCGCTCAGCTCCGTATTCAACTTCTCCATCTGCAAATTGGCAATCGTGATCTTGATTGCAGCCTCTTGGCCTTCATCATTATTTGCGTGGAGAGCAAATTCTTCCTGTTCTTTGACGTAATTCTTCAGAGCGTTGTACGCTTGAAAGAACTTGATGAGAGCATCACTGACCTGTTGGTAAATGAGGTTCTCGTCAAACTCTGGGGGAGGCTCTTTCTTCTTTTTGACCTTCTTTGCGGGTTGAGCAACTTTTGGTTGCTCTTCCTGTTTAGCCGGACTGAAAATGGCTGTTAAGAACCCAAGAAGCCCTTTGGCTTTCTTTTGTACTGCCTTAACGTCTTTGACAACTCCATCAACTTCATGGGCAATATCAGTAACAATTTGACGCCCTTCCTTGTACATCTCACAAGCGTCTTTGCACATCTTAAAGGCCCCGGACGCCAGAGCAACAAGGGTGAACGGATCAATGGCATCACCTTATTTCTTCTTGAGTTTGCCAAGCGTCTTAGCCAAATTAGCCATCTTAGCCACCTTGGGGTTGGTTGACTTCGCGGCTTTAGCCATCTTTTTGGCGGGGATCTTTTCCCCTTCAGGCACTTTGAGGGCTCGGTGCAACGCACCTTTGTTCTTTACTGCTCCGGCGATCCAGTTTTTTGTTGCCATGTTTAACTCCGAGAGTTGCGGTTGAGGTTTCTTTATCTATGGTCAAAAAGCCATAGCAGCATATATTCCAGTCTGCGCCACTGGGGTCAAGCTCACTAAAGCAAGGCACGTTGATGCGCACATTTTTAAAGAGATATTCTTTATCGCCTTCAAAGACACGCCATACGTGATCTACAGTGCCACGTCCTTCCATGCCTCTAGATTTATTAAATCTAATTCTGTACTTGTTCATACAATCTCCGCTGCTGGAGGAACCGCACACACAGGTTGTTGCGCCAACTGAACAGTCAAATTGAAGTGAACAAACTTCATGGGTTTATTGGCAGCATGGCGGCCAAAAGAATGAGGCAACCAAGAATTTGCAAAGATCAAAAGTCCGGGTTTTGGATTGAAGTGAATGGCGTTACTGGCTGGCGTTACCATAGACATATTGGCTTCCATGAGGTTACTCTGCACTTTTCCTGCACGGGGATCGTGGAAAATAACTTGTGAGCTTTTATCAGGTACTTCGAGGAAGTAAAACCCAATCAACTGTGCGCCAAACCCGTGTACATGCTGCTCCATCAAAGAGTGCTTGTGGTGTTCTTGCGTCCACATTGATTCAAAAACAGTGGCTAAATTGTCCATTGCATAGCCCTGAGACTGCAATATGTTCCAAGCCGTAGAACCCACATACGAAGAGAATTCAGTCATGCGTGCATCAGTGAACAGATTGTCCGTCATGACGACTGGGAAAATAGGATCTATTTTCTTTTGCGCTTTCTGTATTTTCAAACGCTCTTCTGACACATCTTTTACCGTCTGAAGAAACTCAGGTTTCTCAATGGTATAGATTAAAGATGGAAAATACGTCCATGTGCCCAGTTGATTTTCAACTGGGGTTTCTAACTCTGTTTGCGTTCCGTCTGGCATACTTCTCTCCTATTGTGTTGTTGGAGTCAATACTATACATCAAGACTTAGGAGTTATGGCGGCAATTTGTGCTTGTAAAGCAGTTAACTGCGCTAGAAGTTGTTCAGGCGTTGGTTGAACCACCGTTGCTTGAACTTCAACAGGCGCAGTAAAAATACCATTTGCATAGGAATAACCAATACCTGCAATTGTATTTTCTATGTTGATAGCCTCATAACCAGCGGGACAAGTCCAATCAGGGCCGCCATCCCACATGACAGTGTTATCAACAATGTTTGTTTTTGTGTTCACTAAAGCGTATTTGTACATATTAATCACCATGAGTAAACTTTTAGACCGCCATTACCACCTGCTCCACCAGCGCCTGAATTTCCTCCACCAGCGGCCGCTCCACCTCCACCTCCGCCACCACCATAAGCACTACCAGCGCCACCATTCCCAACAAAAGCACAGCCAGCGGCTCCACCACCGCCTCCTTGCCCCGATCCCGTATAAGTATTAACGGAACCAGCAGTACCATTTTGGGATCCGCAAACATTAAGGCCTCCTGCGGCACCTAAAGCACATATATTTCCAACTTGATATGCATTAGATACTCCACCTCTTGATCCACCAGAATACGAACTAGCGCCATAGCGACTTCCTCCTGCACCGCCTCCACCAGCGCCATAAATAGATCCGCCGCCTCCAAAACAGGAACTAGATACAATACATTTAAGTCTACTAAAATTACCAGCGCCCCCACCCCATTCCGCACTTCCAGTAGCGTTACAACAAACACAAGCATTTGCCCCAGCGCCACCACCGCCTACTGCGCATACAATACTACTTGCGCTAGTTACACTAATACTCCGTTGAAATGGTTTTCCTACAGCACAACCACTACCAGCACTACCTGTACCTCCGCCAGGCCCACCATGCTTGATTGCGTTACCATTTCCACCAAAACCAAAAGAACCACCGTATGCTTTCAGATAATTTCCAAAAGATGTAGTTCCGCCAGAAGTACCATTAAAACCGCAATTTGTTGAAGTTCTAGAAGCCCCACCACTACCACCAGAACCAATCGTAACGGTTACAGTTGATGGCAAACAAGCGGCAACAAACATTTGTCTTACCCTTGCACCCCCGCCACCACCAGTTCCTCCGCCAATACAATTACTTGTTCCTTTACGACCAGATCCACCGCCACCACCAGCACCCCATGCACAAACCATCACAAACGTAACGCCTGCTGGTTTAGTCCAAGTACCTGATGAAGTGAAAGTTTGAGAGTTAGCAGTAGATCCAGATACACAAGCCCAAGTCGGGGCTGATGCACCGTTAGACTTTAAATATTGGCCAGAAGTACCGGCAGAAGTAGTCGCCAAAGCACCACCAGAACCGTAAGCAACACCACCAGTTGTTGGGGTTGATGTCGATCCAGTTCCTCCATTACCTACTGGTAAAGTACCACTCACACCAGTCGTCAATGAGACTTGTCCTGATGTATTCAGATTGTCGGCAAATGCGCCTAGATTACGAGGTTGTGTCATTGTGTTTCCTTATGTTCTGGGAATTTCTACCCAAGTTTTAGTAGGCTCATCCCACGCATAAATTGTAGGTGGTGTTGTTGTGCTTGTTGGCATTTGTGTTGGAGCAGTCCAAGTCCATGTAGGCGCTGAAATTGTCCAGCTTTCACATAATACACCGTTACGATCTTGAGGTCTTGGGGCATAAAACACATCATGTGTTGAATCATAAACATAACCTATGCCAGCATAATTTCCACGTAAAGCGATGCCACCGTCAGGTTTTTTGTCTTGACCATAATGAACACCACCAACAGTATTATAGGATGTCTGAACCCATTCAGATGCAGGGCCAAGGGCACCACTATTAATAAAATCTTGTTCGGCAACAATAACTTGTGTAACTATTCCATTTATAACTTTTGCAAAATGACTCATTTTTAACCTCAAAATTTAATAGTTCCAGAACCAGTGAATTTATAAACTTTTTTGCCACCTACACAAGTTGGCCCTGTATAAGTTCCAGTAACTGTTGATGCAACAGCACACGCAGAAATAATCACAATGCCTGATCCACCGGCAGAACCTTTTGTGCAACATCCACAAGAACGTGAAACACCGCCTCCACCGCCACCTGTGTTTGGTGAACCATTAAACCAACAATTATTACTTCCTGCACCGCCACCGCCGTTGCCACCACCGCCAAAAGAACTTCCAGTACCACCACCACCACCGCCATAATATGTAGATGTTCCTGTTATAGATGATGCTTTACCTGATCCACCAAATCCAGCAGAACCTCCTGAGCCATTTCCACCAACTGCTCCTGCGCCGCCACCTCCACCGCCTACATAGTAACCACAACATGGAGCAGCGTATCCGCTTCCACCATGAAAGCCTTGCCCAGAAATACCAAAACCATAAGCAGATAATCTACCTGGATATCCAGCAGCACCGCCGCCTGATCCACCACAATTTCCAGCTGCACTTGAATTGTTATAAGCACCGCCTCCACCACCAGTTGTACTTATAGAAACGCTGCATCCAGAAATAGATGATGAAGACCCATTAAAACCATTTCCATGTGTGCAAGCGGCTCGATTAGCTCCTCCAGCACCAACTGTCATTGTGTAAGTTATGCATTTGATAAAACATATTGATCCACAAAGCACCCCCCCAGCACCGCCACCACCAGCTTGGCCTCCTTTTCCACCTCCAGCTCCCCCCGCAACTAAAAGATAAGATGCTGTAATAAGTTTTGCACCACCACTACCAAAACCAAATGCTTTTGCTGAAGCCGCACCTCTAGTAATAATCGTTGGCATTAATTACCCCTTAAAACTGTGTTTGTGATGCTAAAACAGTGTATGTTGCACTTCCAGTTTTAATAACTGTATAAGTGTAAACATCAATACCACTTGCGTTTCCTTTTGTTGGAGCACTTCCACTTTGCCAATAAGGTGTTACTGATGTTCCATCAATGGTTACTGCTGAATTGTAATAAGCAGTAGAACCTTGCGTTGCTAACATAGCAATGGTCATTGATTGTCCAGTTGACATTGCTGAATTAAGTGATGTTCCAGAACTAAATGCAATGTTTAATGTCCAATTGTTTGCAGCATTGGATGTGTAATACTGAACCGATCCACTTTGAACATAAAAGTTAGTTGTACTAGATGGTGCTGACCCAACGACATTAACAGTTTCAGCAACATTTAACATCACTGCACTAAATGTGCTCGATGAGCCATTAAATGTTTGAGTTGCAGTCCATGTTTGGGCTGAACTCAATGATGGATAAGACAATGTTGACCAAGTAGGAGCACTTGTACCATTGCTTGTCAAAACCTGACCTGTTGTACCTACTGCTGTAAAGCTAGTAGCACCTGAGCCTGATTGGTAAACAACTTCACCTGCAGAACCACCAGCAATGTTAGTTGAAGAAGATGCAGTTCCTAATGATGTGACACTATAAGCAATTGTTTCAAGAATATCACCCGAATTAGCACCAACTGCCAAAACGATGGATGTTCCACTGGTAGCAGTGTAATCAGTACCATTTAACAGAACACCATTAAGGTAAACTTCAACATAACCAACTGTATAAGTTACTGAAAATGTGGTTTGTGATGCCGTTGCCGTAAAACTTGTACGAGTGTATGTAGAGCCTGTTCCAGCCGCATTGATTGTTACTGCGCCTGTTCCACCAGAAGGACTGATTGTGATATTGCTACCAGCAATAATTTGAGACACGCCAGAAACAATTGGGTATGTGCTGACTTTAATAACATCCGTTGCAGTAATAGAGTCGTAGTACACATACGCTCTCTCACTTGGAGCAATGGTAACTCCTGTGCCACCAGATTTTTTAACGGTGAAACTGTACCCGCCAGTGGCGTTATTTACAATCAAATAAATCTTACTTGAAGCCGGAACAATAATGTTTCTATTTGCCGTTCTTGCGCCTGTTAAATTTAAAACCGCATACTGCGCAACTGTTGAATTCGAACCAGTTGTTGAAAATGTCGAAGAGTTGTTTCCATTAGTAACTGACAATGTGATGTCAGAATCTTGCGTGATATTATTTGTACCAGCAACAGAAATATCTACGAGTTGTGTAAATCCGTTATTTACATCATCGCCCCAAACACCACTTTCAGAACCTGTGGTTGGCTGGTTTAAACCCAATAGCGTCGTATTTGCGTAAGTCATAGTGTCCTCATTGAGTGGTGATTAGCGACCAACCCGCTGTTTCTGAATTGTTGATATTTTGCCATGAACTTGTCTGGCTGTCATTGATTACTGACCAGTAAATTGCTTGCATGTTTCCAACTTGCCCAGTTGCTGCAATACCTGTCAAAACAGCTCCGCGTCCATCCATTGTCACAGTTCCTGCTACACCCGTTGCTCCAACACCCGTCAAAGCCAAAGTAATGCTGTATCCCACCGAACCAACATTGGCTGCAATTGCTTGGGAAGACAAAGGAACAGAAACAGCGCCAACAATACCTGTGGCATTATTGCCAGTCAAAGCTTGTGTAGGGTTAGCACCTACTGAACCAACCGCACCAGATGCCCCAACACCAGACAAAGCCAGTGTAAGATTAAACCCAACGGTTCCAACACCGCCCGTGGCGTAATTCCCAACTTCTTGCTCAGACCCGCTGGCTGTTGGCGTACCCACCAAACCTGCTGCTGTAACCCCTGATACATTAACTGCTTTGGTAAAAGAAACACTTCCAACATTACCAGTTGCCAAAACGCCAGTTAGCGCCGCAGCATTGGTAACAAGAACGGAGCCAGTCAAACCGCTGGCAAAATTGCCCGTGATACCAAAACTTACATTGGACGTTACCGTACCAACATTGCCCGCCGCATTAACACCCGTCAATGCAATACTAACGCTACCCGTCAGGGATCCCGCATAACCAGCAGCAAAAACACCAGCAATTGTTGGGTTATCAGTATCGCTGACCGTCCCAACAAGACCAGAAGCTCCAACCCCAGTTAGGGCAATTGTCAGATTGGGGGTGACAGTGCCTGCATTACCTGCTGCATTGTTACCCGTGATGATGGTTAACCCATACCCCCACGGGCCGTCACCCCAATTGGCACTGCCCCATCCGGCCATAAATCACCTATTAGGTGGTAGACAAGCGCAACAAAGCTGTACTTGTTGTGTTTGAAGGCATGGTCAAAGTAAACGTACCAGCAGTAATTGTCTGTGCGCCAAATGTGTGAACGCTAACAGCTTTGTTAGACTGAGTTGAGTTGTACAACAAAACTGTATCAAAAGCTGTAGAAATGGTCACTGTGGAATACACAATCGAAGCTGAAGGCGTCCAGTATCCAACACCCGCAGTTGCAGAACTGTTGGTAGAAGTTGGGTTGGTTGCATTGGTTACAGTCACACCACCTGCGGTGTAATTTGTACCAGTTACTTCGCCAGTCGCTGTATAAGCTGTGGTGGCTGCATTGATCGTGGCAGTTGTAAAATACAAAGCTGCTTTGAATGTGTCAGCGGTGTTGGCTGTGTGTGCAGGATTAGCTGAGCTGAAGTTGTGCGTTGCGCTCAACAGTTCGCCCAAGAAAGAAGTGCACATTGATTGAGTATTTGCCATGATGTTTCCTTTAAGCCAATGAAGCGGCGATTAAGTCCATGAAAGGGGAGGTTTTTAACGTGACATGTGCGGAGCGATGAACCAATTCGTCATCCAACCAATACTCAACCCATGTGGTTAACTCGATGTCGTTATCAACGGTGCCTTCTTTCTTTACCAGAAGAGACTCGTCCATATCGCCTTTAGTCGTTGTAATCAATGCCATTATGCGATCCTCAAAATTGCGTTGGTGTTTGTAGCTGCGGGGAACTGAATCGTAAATGTGCTGGTACAAGTTTTATCTGAACCAAAATCCAAAACAGCCACTGAAGCATTATTTTGACTTGCATTGTAGATCAGAGCACCGCGAGCTGTAAATGAGGCTGGACTCCAAACTACATTGGCAAAAGACCAGTAAGCCACAGTGCCGCCAGTAGCCCCAGACGTAGGGGTTGCAATAACAACCAAAGGTTGACCACCTTGTGTATAGCCAGTACCGGTAATTTCACCAACCAAAGCGGTCGAATATTGGGTTGTTGCGGCATTCAATGTGGCCGTAGAGTTGAACAACGCAATATAAAATGTGTTTGGGTTGGTTGGCCCAAAGTTGTGCAGCCCTTGAGCAAGCTGCACTTTGAAACTGGTCGTAGCGGTTTGAACTAGACTCATGTGACTTGCTGCCTATATTGTGGAGTACGGTAGGCATCTTGACGCTCCATACCATCTCCAAGACGTTTGGCCAAAGCAAGAGCTTCAGTGTAACGATCCATGTAAAGCTTAACCATGTCCGCCTCACCTTTCATAAAGGTGTAAGCCTCAACGAGAGAGCCATACAAAAGTACGGTATCAAAGTTGTCGCCAAGCCAAGAAGTACCAGACGGGTTATTGACTGTATCCGCGATAGAAACAGGATAATAGTAATAATGCAGCTCGGCAGTATAAGCAACATCAGGAGTGGGGCCCATGATGAAAGAAAGTTCATTTGTGATTGTACTTCCGGAAACTGTGGGCCCGAACAAAGCATAATATTGTGGTGTTCCGTAAGACACAGGATTGCCGTATGTCTCACGAATGAAGTTAACATCTTTGTTAATCAAATAGGCATAGTTGCTTTGGAACGTTACATTGTTGGCAACTAAATTTGTATTGGGCAAACTTAACGTAATGATTAACCCATTGATATTTGTAACTACAGCTCCTTGTGCAATGCCTGCGCCAGCAACAATTTGACCCAACGCAACATTGGTGTTTGATGCAATTGTTATCGTATAAGAGCCGCCATTACCATTTGCTGCTGTTGTGGTAACTTGATAAATGGCCAAAGAATACACCGCCAAAAAATCATTTGGCGCTGATAAGTATTGGTTATATTGTGTAATGGCTCCCGTTACATTCTTTCGGATGGACGGAAACTGGATCGTGTTGTAGATCCGCTGCTCAGCCTGCTCAATGAACGTGGGAATATACTGTACGAAAGTGGTTTCGTAGTTCTGCGTATAGTCTTGAATTGATTGAGAAAGCTGGGCGTAGTTCATGCCATTGGGCCTCTGGCCATCAAGCCTTTAGTAGCTGCACCAGTACCACGGATTTTCACGCCGTCTGTTTCAACACGGTCGTCCATCGTAATAGACACGCCCATCAACGGAACCCAGTTCTTTTTCTTTTGAAACTCAGGTTCGGTGAAAGCTGCTTCGGGGCCGACAGGTTTGCCGTCCATTGTGTGGGGCTTTGCATACTCAGATGCAGGCCGATTGTTTTTACCTTTAGCCATTATCCACCTCTTTGGTTTTTAGCGCGCGCCATGTTACGACCTACTGCGCGCATGTCTTTACCGGTTGGGCCGCCTTTTTTGAGCTTGGACAAGTTAGTGTGCTTGCCGGGGTGCTCTTGTTTGTCATGCATCGAAAAAGCTTTTTTAATCAGCTTTTTATCTTCTTTAATATCATCGTGCTTGGCCATGATTGCTCCTACGTTGTAACTATTGTAACTGTACCCACTTGTACGGCCGGAATCAAATTATTTTGAGTTAAAACCGCATCAAAACTACTGGCTCCGCCAACAGGCGCCCAGCCCCACTGAAAAACTCTACTACCCCCACCAATACTACCATCTGCTGTCACGCCAGACGCATAGTACGTTGTATCAGGTCTTGGATCACGCAAACCTTGTGGGTCATCTACAGGGTACATGCCCAATTGCAACTGAGGTTGATCTGGATCCCAACAAGTTGGGCATACCAAGATACTGTAGTTTTTAGTCTTGATAATTTCTTTTCTCAAAACCGTCAGTTTGTACTGAAAGCCACAGCGATCACACTCCGAAATCGCATTTTTACCAGAAGCAAAACGATTACCCATGACTAATAGCTCCCACCAATATACATTCTGCGGGGTACAAAACGCACCGCAGCCTTCTCATGGTCTTCACCAGCGGCTAATTCCCAAGCTTCGTCGTATTGCTGCTTCAAAACTTGCAATCTTTCCAGCGCATTGGGAATTTTAAGTGCCATGTAGTAGGATAAACCTGCTACCAAGCATGGGATAAATCTAAATGGCACGTCAGCAATGTTGGTACCACCGCCCATATCCTGCACGCGACGCATTCTCCAGTACACAAACTGGTAAGTCTGCGAGGTATCAGGGGTGGGCCACACAGTAATACTGTTTTTCTGGGACAAAATGACCGCAATTCCAGCACTGTGTGTGGCTGCTGTGGTATTTCCTTGGCCACGAGTACAGTTTAAAAGGTACGCAGGGTTACCGTTGGCTGCGGGTTGCAGTTCGTTGTACCCAATTAGCTCGGAATCGAGCTTAATAAAACCAGCATTTGGTAATCCATTGAGGGTACTAACGGCAATCGAGGTGTCTGTTGTGCCAACTGCGGAATATACAGTGACAGAAGTGAGTTGGTCATTGGCTGAAAGGCGCTGAATCCACACTTGGATAGGGCGCCCTTGAATAAGTTTGTTCGGAATGGTCGCATAAGTAGAAACACTAATGCGCGTAATTGTTAAATCAGCCTGATTGTTAGCCACATTTTGCTGAGTTCTAATGACATGCTCAAGCAAATCCACCGTATCGTCAGGCAATGCATACGTTGGCTGTCCGGGAACCAGTGTAATGGCATCTTGTTCAAACGTCCACATGTTGATGCCACGGTTGGCCCAATCGGCAAAGAGTAAATTCAATGACCGACGGGCCGTCCTCACATCGTATCCCGTACGGGATTCGGAACCACAACGCTCAAAAGCTTCCTCGACTAACTCGGGAAGCTGTAAATTAAACGCTGTGGTACCGGATGTTGTTGTCATTATGCGCTGGCAGCAGGAGTTGCAGGAGCTGGATCAGCAGCAGGTGCAGGAGTTGCTTCTACTACCGGCGCGGGAGCTGGAGCAGGAGTATCAGCAACAACAGCAGCAGGCTCAGCAGGTGCAGGAGTCTCAGCAACAGGTGCAGGTTCATCTTGTTTGGCCTCAAAAGACTCAACAAATGCAGCAAACTTTTGCAAAAGTTTATGCTCATAGCCTTCAACAGAATGGCCAGCGTCGCTCAAGAAGTTAATAAAGTGATGTTTCATTTTGCAGCTTTCATGTTATCAATTAAGTTAGGGTATGGACGCCCTGCTTTTTTAGCTGATGCTTTCGCCGCAGCTTTCTTGGCGGGGCTCAACTTCTTGTGTTTCTTCTTGGGGTTAGGTGTGTTCCACACCGCGCCCCCTTTAGCATACACATCGACATCGTTTGGATTATCCTTGCGATGCACGACCTTTTTACCCGGCATTTTTGACGGGTTGATGTCACCCATACCCCGGCTGGCAATCATTTGTACATTCCACCTTTGCAAGCCACGATAGTGCCTTTGGTATGGCCGCGTTCGCAGCAACCATCAGCACGCTCATGAGCGCGGTGAGCAGTACCACCTTTTTTCATCATGCCGCCCGGACGAACCGCTGCGACCATTGGTCTTGCAGGAACGCGGGCAGCCATTGGAGGTCTCATCATAGGCATAATAATCTCCTAGTCGTGTTTTTGATGTTTGTGCAAATGCTCAACTTCGTGGTGGTGCAACTCATGTCCAGCGGCATGTTTACCGTAGTGGTGTGAGTGATGCACATGACTGCCTTCATGATGTTCCTTCATGTGGTGCACATGGTGTTTGTGCTCATGGGGATGCTCGTGTCCAGCAGGATGAACGTGCTTGTGATGTTCGTGGTGTTTGCTATGCATGATGATCTCACTTCTTGTGGTGATGAGTCTTGCCGCCGCGCTTCATGCCAGTTGTTGAACCAGCCATTTTAGGCTCCATACCTTTGGTATGTCCGCGCTCTTGAACAGAGTGCTCGCCAAAACGCTTATTGCCGCCTTCTTTGACTTTAGCCATCTTGGCTGTAGTCATGCCCTTTTTCTCTTCCACGCCATGCATACCAGTGACTCCACCAGTAGCCATTTTCTTGACGTGTCCGCCATGCTTCATCGCTTCTTTCAAGTGATGATGTGCCATCTTCATGTGATGTGCGTGTGCTTCATGCTTTTCCATATTTCCACCTTGTTTAAATGCGCGGCCTTTGTCCGCTTTACTGAACTCTTGACCCACGCTTTGTGGGATCCCTGCTTTCTTGGCGAACGCTGGATTGTGGGCCACCGCCTCCATGAAATTGTGTTGCTTCTTGCTTGTACTTGGCATATTAAATTTTTACAACCCAACCTTTGCCAAACACAAACCCTACAGCAATGGCGCCAATCAAAATAAAAATTTTGTTGACAACCGTCTTTCCAATCTTTTTGTAGAACTCATCAGCCATTTCATCGAGGGCAATCTTGGCCGCTTCTTTGGCAATGGCTTTCTCGCGTTCTGTTAATTCAATGTCTGCCATGTTCACCTCATCGTGCCTTTTGTATGACCACGAATTGCACAACCATCCGCACAATGCCAAGCACGCAAACTTTTATTGATGCGGCTGTTAGGATCATGCGCTGTTTTGGATGATGTAAGCTTATGCTTCATGCCTTCCATGCGTGCGCAAAATGATTTCTTCCTTGGGCCGCCTTCAGGTTGCGGTGCCTTCAATCCGGGTTTACCCGGATTGGCTTTGTTATAGCTGGCACGACCCTTGGCGTTTAAGCCACCGTTCGGATTCTTCCCTTCTTTGCGTTGCCATGCTGGAGTGCTCATGATTAGCCATTCAAGATTACTTTGCCGCAAACCACAATACCGATTTGCAAAGCACTGCCTGCACCCGGAGCTGAAATTTGCCATTGCAAATCAGTTTTTTCTGCATAAGCAAATGGATTGGAGTTCCTGTCAATGTTGAAAAGCGCAGTGAAAGGTTGCTGCAAAATAGTCAATTCAACACCAGTCAAGTTATTGATAGCCTGTACGTTGTAGTACAAAGGCGTACCTGTATAAGCATTGTCAGTGCTGATATTCACGCTATCCAAATAAAAACTATAGCCAGCAGGAACTGTGTAAATAGCGGCTTGATTTTTACCAATACCGACATTGATCTGCGCAACAATATTGCTGCTTTGCTTGACAGTGATAACGCCCTGATTGGTTAAATAGCCAGAAGGAGGAGTTACTAAAGTCAAATTGTTGATGCGCAAATAACTTTTTACAGTAGTAACGCCTGTTGTTCCATTGACTTTAATGGTCTCTGAAACAGGATTAAAGTTTGCATCTAAACCTTGAATCAACATATTGCACACATCAGACGCTGATGTACTAACCACAGTCATTGTGGTGGCAGTAGTTGGATAGGTGTATGCAGTTGCATTTTCCCAAAGAGGGATTGATGTTGTTGCGGTGGACGATTGAATATTAGCGTTGTATCCAAACAAACTTAATATTGAATGTCCATAGATTTGACCACGCGCCACTTGTAAATTAAATGGTTCGTAAAGCGCTTGACGCGTGATTGAATTAACAACGTTGCCCGTGCTGGGTATGCCGTTTGTACTTTGTGCCATGAATAATCTCCTTAATTAAAGACGGGGGCCGAAGCCCCCAGAAGATCAGTCAAAGTTACCGTAGGGGTAAGTTGTGCTGTTACCAATGTTCATGTCAAGCTGGTTGTAACGTATTGTTACTTCGATTTGACCTGATGTTGGTGTGGTCAAGCTTGTATTGGTAATCTTCAAAGTCACAACAACTTGAGAGAACCATGTTGGCTGAGTGCCATTTGCGGGGTTTTGGAAGTCCTGCAATGTAGCGCTTGCATAAGGCAGTTGAGTTCCAACATAAGTAGCGGTGCCGCGAGTTGCAGAAGTGATCGCTGCCATAGTCGCATAAACACCAGTGCTAGTCGCAAAGTTGTTTGACACATATGGTTGGATGGAGTTAGCCGTAACGCTGCCGTCTGTGGGCAAGGTTCCAACGTCAACGATCACATCAGTGATGTTAGAGCTGTATGGCAAATAAAACACGACACCACGATAAATCGTGCCGGATGTATCAGCAGTTGGAGCTGAAGCAACTGTGGGGCCTGTATTGCTCAACACACCAGACTGAGGTGTGTAAATTGTACCAACGCTATTAGGAATGTTGTTTGAAGAAACAAACACGCCTGATCCACCGCCATAATTGGCCGTGTTAGGTGTTGTGACTGAGAAGTCCAACAAAGCTGTTTGAACTAAATCTGTGTAACCAATGTTACGGACAGGGCTAAATCTTTGGTCGCCCGAAATAATAGGGCCGGAGAACGTGGTGCGTGCCATGCTAATTCCTTATGCAAAAGTCTCTTGTTAATCGTTGCATCGTCTGCTGGGCCAGTGGCAACAAGAGAAAAAATCCCAGACAGCCTTCAATATACACTATTCCTTGGGCGTGTCAAGAAGTTTGTTAGACTTTTTTAAGTTTTCTTCTTGCGTGATTACACGCAAATTCCAAGGCACGTGGAGTCCACAGACTTCGGGGGAGATCAACGGGATGATGTGGTCAACTACATATCGTTCACCAGTCATTGCAGTCAGCTTTTGCGCATGCAAATACAGCTCGCGCATGGCCAACTTTTGTTCAGGGGTTATCCATTTGGGTGTGGCGTCACGATGTCTACGTTTACGGACGCTAGTGAGGGCTTTGTAAAGTTCAGGGTTTTCTTGTTTATGTTTGTTTCTGTATGCCTGTTTTGCTTCATTTGGCCTAGCACTTGCACGCGCTAACACAGCCTCTCTATTACGTTCGTAATATCTTTTTGCTGCTGCTTTCGCCGCTTCTGATTTTGGTTTTTCTTTGCGCTTTTCATTATCAATTTTCCAATCTTCTTTTACGCATTCAACGCAAGCTCCTTTGGTTTTGCGTAAAGCAATGTGCCCCCGACTACAAGCAGTGCCTGTGAAATAAAACTTTGCGCCTGTTGCTTTGGCTTCTGCACGGTTGTTTGGGTATTCCATATACTTCTACTGTGTTACGATACGGGGAATTATACAGCAAATAAAAAGGGCCCACAAGGGGCCCTTTAAAGGTTAGAACTAATACTAAATTAGTAAGAACCGTAGATACCAAGAGGATCAGACCAGCCAAAGCTATAACGCTCTCTGGACTTGTAACGAACGTTCCCTGTATCAAAATCACCATCCATTGAATTCTGCAATGGTGTGCGCTCAAAGTGCTTCAAGCCATTGGGAACGTCTGTGGTAAGGAACCAAGCATTAGGTGCTGTCAAGAAGTGGTTAACTGTGTAACCTTCAGGAACAGAACCGTTGTTCTTGATGGCGTTAATGTCGTTGTTGTTTGTACCAACGCGGAGCTCAGTGTCGAGCAAGCGGGTAGCAACGAACATCAATGCTGGGGGAACAATCAACTTCTTGGGTCTAGCAGCGATCAAAAGGCCACGCTCATCTGTCCAAGCAGCGATTTGAATAACGGCGTTCTCAAGAGAAGTTTCGTTCAAATCAGCAGGAGTGGAAGGAGTGTTGGCATTGGTGCCACCGTTAACCAAGGGGTGAGCTGTGTTCAACAAAGATACGCCATCGCCACCAGTGTAGGTTGCGTTGAAAGCGTTGTTCAAAATTGAAGCAGCTTTAACTTGCTTGGTATAAGCCATAGCGCGAGCCAAGCCTTTGGTGTAGCGAGCAGACAAGCTGTCGTACAAGTTATCCTCAATAGCCTCTTCGGTGATTGAGAATCCAAGGGCGATAGTCTCGTGGTTATAGCGAGCTGTAAATGCCTCTTGTGCATTGTCATAGCTGAGTGCTGTACCCTCGGGCTTAACTGGAGCAGCGGAGAAACCAGATAGTTTGGTCTCTTCTTCGAAGCTACGCTCTGATTTCTCAGTCTCGTAGATCTCTTTATGCTCTTCGCCGTAACGTGCATACTCAAGACCAAACAATGCGTTCAATCCGGGGAGCAGCTCTTTAAGTAGTTGTGCGCGTGAAATAGCCATTTATGTGCTCCTTAATTAAACGCCAGTGTTGTTAGTCATTCCGCTGAAGCCTTGGTTCCATACAACCAATGCCTCGGGCCAGCCAACGAAAGTTACTGATGAGCCAGATGCCAAAGTAACGGCACTGTTCACAGTCACGGTAGTACCACTTACAGTCACTACATAAATGTAGTTACCTTGGGCAGAGCCTGTGCCTGTTGGGCAAATCAATTGCATACCGGGCTGGATAGCTGTGTTAGCAGCAGTCAATGTAACAGTTGTGCTTGAACCAGAAGTAGAAGCAGTAGCTGAAACGCTAACGGCTGTGTCGTTAACAACGCCAACAACGCGGAAAGGCAAAGCTGAAGTAATACGAGTATTACCAGAAGTACCAGAGCTAACCACAGCACCAGAAATGGCCATCGCGGAATCACCAGTTGTGGTATTGCCTGTACCGCCAGTGATAGCGTATACGTTAGTACCAATAAAGGTGGGGTTGATGTAACCAATTGTGGAAGCAGTGTTAGACAAGGAAGTACCTTGAGAAACAACAGCAGCTTTGAACACGGTACGGGGATCATCAATCACATATCCAACTGCGTAGTTAGATGTTGTGCTTGCTGGCCAGTATT
>Ga0316218_1002468_pt1 | contig 17055 bp, 15 predicted proteins | sample TBH18003metaG_FD_203634 | JGI IMG/M metagenome (GOLD analysis project Ga0316218, IMG submission 203634) | Freshwater microbial communities from Trout Bog Lake, Wisconsin, USA - TBH18003 | ecosystem: Environmental > Aquatic > Freshwater > Lake > Hypolimnion/Profundal zone | place: USA: Wisconsin...
GAATACGATGGAGTTAACCGTATCTAATTTTGATTCGATATTGAAGTTGATTCGATGATTGGCTGTTTTTGAAATAGTATTAGAACTGCTGTTACTATACGTAGATGAATCTGCACCGCCACTGGTTTTTAAAAAATTTTGTGAACCACTCGATTTGGTAACCACTACTTTTTGATTGTTATAAAAATAACTTCCATAAGCATCTGTGTTCTTACTCCATGAATCACGGTAGTTGATACCGCCTGCCCATGTTGTATTGATACCTGTTGTTGGTTGATTTCCTCCAAAATTACCACCGCCTCTGCCGCCGCCAATATCCTGCGGCGTAAAATTTTGTTTGTTTACATCATTCGCCTGACCTAATAATGAAATCTGTTCGTTGCCATTAAAGCGATGCATGTTAAAGCTTTCATCATAATCTCCGTCTGTTCCAATACCGGCTACTGTTTTACCAAAATAACCTTTGCGTTTATCTTTTCGGGTAGTGAAGTTGATGGTCTTAACCCTGTTCCCATCATCAAAGCCGGTGAATTTTGCTTGATCACTTAAATCATCAAATATTTGTACTTTATCAATTACATCGGGCGGTAAATTCCTGGTAGCCATTTTAGGATCATCACCAAAAAAACGTTTTCCGTCTACCAATACTCTTTGCACTGTTTCGCCTTGTGCTTTAATATTGCCGGTAGTTTTGTCAACATCTACACCGGGTAATTTTTGTAACAGATCTTCTGCTACAGCATTGGGTTTGGTATGAAAACTGCCGGCATTGTATTCAATGGTATCATGTTTCATTTTAATCGGAGATTCTGTTACCGTAACCGTTGGTAAGGTATCCGAACTCATCGACATGTATAAATTACCCAAATTAACCGTTGGATTGGTTAATGAAATAAAAATATTTTTAGTAAGGGTGAAATATCCTTTAAAACTGGCTTTTAATTGTGCATTGCCGATGGGAACATTTTTCAATTCAAAACTGCCATCTTGTTTAGCTAAGGAATAAACTGAGTCTTTGCCTTTTACAATTGTAACTGTAGCATCCTGTAAAGATTGCTTGCCGATACTGTCTACTAGTTTTCCTCTGATTGTTCCAATATTCTGTGCATTTACCAAAATCATGGTAAACATGCCTGCCAATAAAAATAAAATCTTCTTCATAGTTTAGTTACTTAGGTTATTCCGGGAGTAAAATTACCGCTTTGTTCATGAAAGGGTAATTCTGTTGATATAAACGGCAAGCTAACCTGATTGTTGGCTCAGGTGTATAAAAAATCGGTGAGAAATATCGGTCGGTAGGTCGCTCGGTGAATACCGGCGATTTTGCATATGAAATAGATAATGTGAAAATGATAAATACCTATTGTAAACAGATCAAAACTAAGATTGCCATACATAGTTGTGCCAGATATTAAAATTTTGCACGAGTATGTTGATTAACTAAACAAATACTCCACATCTTCTTTCGTCAGTGATTTTACAAAGCCCTCATCATCGGTAATTAAATCTCTTGCAAGATTGCGTTTACGTTCCTGCAATTTTAAAATTTTATCTTCTACTGTATCAGTACAAATCATCCGGTAAGCAAATACATTTTTTGTTTGGCCAATGCGATGTGTTCTGTCAATCGCCTGTTGCTCTACTGCCGGATTCCACCAGGGATCAACTATATATACATAATCTGCAGCTGTTAAATTCAAACCTACGCCACCTGCTTTCAATGAAATTAAAAATACCCTGCAGCTGTCTTCATTTTGAAAACGATTGATGGCTTTTTCTCTGTCGTTTGCCGAAGTGCTGCCATCAAAATATTCATAATCCACACCCAGCTCTTTCATCTTTTCCTTAATCAATGCCAACATGCCGAGAAATTGCGAGAACACCAACGCTTTGTGATTGCTGATGTTTTCAGTGATCTCTCTTCCCAACTCTTCCAGCTTCACTGATACATTCGGAAATTTTTCCTGTTCATTTACGATTGCAGGGCTATCACATATCTGTCTCAATTTCATTAAACCTTGTAAAATGGTTAATTGAGATTTTTGAATGCCTTGTTCTTCTACTGTGCCTAAAATTTTATCGCGATAATCATTTCTGTACGCATCATAAATTTTTCTTTGCTCTTCACCCATATCGCAGAACAAAACCATTTCCTGTTTTTCAGGAAGATCTTTGGCTACCTGTTCTTTGGTTCTTCTTAAAATAAACGGATACAATAATTTGCGCAAATGTTCTTTCTGTTCTTTTTCTCCGAACTTATCAATCGGCACTGAAAATTCCTGTTTAAAAAATTCCATACTTCCCAGCATGCCCGGATTTAAAAAATTCATCTGTGCAAATATGTCGAATGTATTATTTTGTAAAGGCGTACCGCTCAAACACAGTCTGTTCCTTGCTTTCAGCAAACATGCTGCTTTGGCCACTTTGCTGCCCGGGTTTTTTATTGCCTGACTTTCATCCAATATCACATAATCAAATTGCACATCAATAAATTGTTTGATATCGCTTCTTAATGTTCCGTAGGTAGTGATGATGATCTCATTTTTTTCATCTAAAATATTATCATGATCTCTTGCACCGCCATGATGCGTATAATAATGTAAGGTGGGTGTGAATTTTTTTATTTCATTCTGCCAGTTAAACATCAATGTTGTTGGACAAACCACCAATGCTTTTAAACTTTCGTTTTCTTGTTTTAAATGATGTAAGAAAGATAGTGCCTGAATGGTTTTACCCAAACCCATATCATCGGCTAATATGCCGCCCCATTGCACTTCGCTTAAATAATTCAACCATTGAAAACCGCTTTCCTGATACGGTCGTAATACATCTACCAAATGTGCAGGCGGATTGATTGGTTTGATGGAATGATTGTCTTTCAGTCTTTCATATTTTTCTTCTAACTGAATAAACAATTCTTCTTCATCGCGCAATTGATACAGATCTTCAATAACACTGAATTGATATTTACTCAATTTCATGTTATCAACTTTTCCTTCACCCACTTTAAATAACAATGAATATTTGCGAATCCATTCTTCCGGTAAAATACCCAATGTGCCATCTTCTAATTGCACAAATTGCTGTTTGTTGGCCAATGCTTTTTTTACATCGGCAACGGTTACTTTTTGTTCACCAAATTGAATTTCCACTTTTGCGTCAAACCAATCTGTATGCGAACTGATATAAATTTTAGTAGAGGGTTTAGCTGTATTAAAACGAAAATTTTTCAGCGCATCAAATCCATATACATCCACATTCATTTCTTTTACGGCATCTACAAATAAAAAGAACCAATTATTTTTTAAAACATCTGTTCCTTTTAATGCCAGTGCATCACTTTCAGCAGGATGAATAAATTGCGAATGAAGGTTTTCTATTTTTTGAAGGAAATTTTTTTCTGCTTCTATATTTCTTTGTATCAGTAATAATTTATCGGCCAGCGGCACAACAATTTTTTCTTTATCACCCACTTTTACATCATACCCTTCGTAAGTGAAAATGGGTTGAAACAATAAGTAATCGCCTTTTTCTTTTAAAATAATCTTTGCCAAAGGTTTGCTGTCACGAACTTCCTGTTTCTTTAAATTACCGAATTGTACATTGTATTCTTTTGATAATGGAAGCACCAATTGCTGTAAATAGTTGCCCCATTCACTGGCAGCAACCAACATTTTACCGGATGGTAAAAATTTTTCGATGATGAGAATATCTTCTGAACGCTCCCAGGTAAAAAACTGATCGTGATACTGAAACAACAAAGCACTCTCCATTTCATTCTCCGCAATATTCAAATTCGCCATCGGCAAGGTTACCCTGCATTCAATTTCGTACTGATTATCATTATAATTAATCTCAAATTCAGGAGAAATGAATTGTTGCGATACAATACCCTGTTGCAAATTGGCAGTCGTAAATGTTTTTTTCTCCGGCAGGAAGAAAATAAAATTACTTGATGCCAATTCAGTAAATAATTTTTTGAATTTGGGATGCAAGTATTCATTGATGAGATGACGAGTTTCTTCGGGTAATTCATCATCATGTTGCTGAATGATGTTTTCCCAAATACCACTGAAAGGTGAATTGCGTGTGAGATACCGATTTACTTCAGCCGGTAATAATTTACGCAACTGCTGTAACAGCATTTTATCTTCTTCACTAAAAGCTTCTGTATGGATGAATTTATTGAGGTCTAATTTTTCTGTTTTGCCTACATACTTCGAAAAATCTTCATCTGCTTCACCCTGCACCAATTCCATTTGAATGTATGGATATTGAACTTGATTGGTAGTAATTACTACACCCAATTTTAATGCAGATTTTTTTGGTGTATCTAATTCTTCTGTTTCTGTAACCACATTGCCGGCCATTTCAATTTCTTCATATTGCGGTTTCGGTTTTAATTCATTTGCACTTGCTGTAGCTACTACTCTTTTAATAGAACTGTCTAAAACGCGCAAAAAAGGCTTGCCATCCTGATACGTAAATTCAAATTTTCCTTTCAGGTCATCCGTTAATGAATAACCATAAATAGACAATAATTTATTTTTTACGGTATCCCAGTTTCTGATACTGTCAAAATAATTGGGCCCGTAACTATTCAGTAATTGTAAAAGGACAATCAGTTTATGTTCACATAAAGGATGGTGTTGATCGCCGTTGCAATTGCAACTTGTATCAAAATTGCGCTCCTCATTTTTTTGGATCAATAATTTATAAGTTCTGTCATCTTGTGTTACTTCTGCAATCACTCTTTCGTCTTTCGCTTCAATGATATTGGCTTTATTGCTGCGTAAATAATTTTCGGCATTTGCATAAGCTTCAGGCGCAGAGAGCATTTTCATCATCTTCAATTCCAGCAACTTCATCTTTACGGTGGTATGCTTCTGGTCGTAACTGGTTTCTTTTCCGCCCAATAAATTTTTATCCATCATTTCCTGCAGATAGAATAATGCACCGGCTTTATGACGGCATATCTCACTTAAATTATACGGGCAAGAACAACGTAATGATAATGTTTTGGGATCTCTGAATTGATTGATATGAACTTTATAATAAGTAGAATAACTATCATCCTTTACACGCATTACCGCAACACCCATCAGGTCATTGTGTTCAATCAATTCAATATTACCGGATGAATGAATTTTTTTTCCTCTGCGAATTACTTCTTCCGAGCCGTTGTTATAAATATGTTTTATTAAATACGGTAACGCCAATGGATATACGATTTACAATAGGTGAAATACAATGTTGTTCAGAAAAGACCAATTTGCAAAACTAAAGGATTGCAAGCGAGAGTTAGCATAAAATTGTATCGATTGTGGATGAAATGTTTGTTAAGTTTTAACGTTGATTTGCAGGAGTAAAGAATTTGCATGATTTATTTTGGGTTAATGCAATGAATTATCTTTTTATCAAGCCAATCTTTCAGTCCTTTAATCAAGGTTTATCAGTGCGCCATCTTTATAAACCGGTAAAACGTTCGCCGCATCAGGTGTTACGCAATATTCCAGGTCTTTTTCTAAACCATAAGCTGCCAATCGGTGCCAATGTGTGGTTAAGCGGATAAAGCTTTTCATGTCGTCTTTATGCAGCTGGTACATTTGTTCGGCCATTAAAGATGAATCGCAATGAACAGTAAAATGTTCTTTGATGCGGTGAATCACTGCGCCGGCAAACAAAGTATCTTCTAAATTAATCCTGTCTTTCCAGGCAGAACAACCAAGAATAATATTTTTCTTTTTTGAAATTAAGTGTTCACACACAGCAGATATATTCGGGAAAGATCCGGTAATCACTTCATCGGCACCATTCTTTAATGCCATATGCAATAATTTGGTTCCGTTGGTAGTAGTTAATACCAATGTTTTTCCTTCAATAAATGATCTTGGATATTCAGCAGGAGAGTTGCCATGTTCCAAACCTTCAATAATTTTTCCATCACGCTCACCTGCTGTAATGCTGTTGGGCGTTGCATTTCCGATGGTGATACATTTTTCCACACTGTCTACCGGAATCACTTTTAATGCACCATTGTGTAAAGCTGTTGCAATGGTTGAAGTTGCTCGAAACACATCAATAATCACCACCACACTATTACTTACATCATAAATATCTAACAAACGCGGAGAGAATAAAGTAAACAAAGTTGGTTTGCTCATAGCCGCAAATATAATTTAGATTTTTTTGTTGCAAGCGATAGAATAAAATGAAACTTTGGTTGTGTCACTCACTTGTACTGTTGAAATACTGTGCAGCCATTGAATAATTAAGTAAAATTATCTGGAGAGATGCAGGAATTGGTAAAACTTATAGCAACATTGCTGTCTCCTTGATTTTCTTATCAAGAAAAAAAGTAAATACCTGTGCCAAAAAATTTCTGATTATTTCTTTCTGTACAATATTTCTACTTTCACTACACCTGCAGCAATCATATCAATTTGTTTGGCAGCTGCTTTACTTAAATCTATAATTCTTCCGGCAGCATAAGGGCCACGATCGTTAATACGAACGATGACTGATTTATTGTTTACAAGATTAGTGACTTTCACCATTGTGCCAAAAGGTAAATGTTTATGTGCTGCAGTAAATTGGGATTGATGAAATGTTTCGCCATTGGCTGTTTTTTTTCCGTCAAATTCATTTCCATAAAAAGATGCTTTGCCGGTTTCACTAACAATTCTTCCTTCACCGGGTAATGAAGCGGCAGGGATATTGTGACGATGACAGGCAACCAAGACCATCGAAAAAAATAAAATACAGGACAGGATTTTTTTATTCATGCTGTAAAATTATTTCTTAAAAAAGAAATAAGATCATCATCTTACTAACAATATTGTTTTAATATTCAAAAGGGAAAAATGTGATAATTAATGCTACTATTATTTAGGCAAACGGAACCTTCACCACTTTTGCTTTTACTAAAGTGTTGCGAATGTCAATGAATATTTCACTGTCCAATGCAGCATGTTCAATTGCCACGTAACCCAATCCCACAGCCTTGTTCAGCGATGGTGCCTGTGTACCGCTGGTAACTTTACCAATTGTGTTTCCGCTTGCATCTTTAATTACATAATCATGTCTCGGAATACCGCGATCGATCATTTCAAAGCCAACTAATTTTCTTTTTATGCCTGCTGCTTTTTGTTTTTCTAAAATCGCTTTTGCCGTAAAGTCTTTCGAGAACTTGGTTACCCATCCTAAACCGGCTTCCAATGGCGAAGTGGTATCATCAATATCATTCCCATATAAACAATACCCCATTTCTAAACGCAAAGTGTCTCTGGCACCCAAGCCGATTGGTTTTAATCCTTGCGGTGTGCCGGTTTCAAAAATGGCATTCCATATTTTTTCTGCGTTATCATTTATGTCTTCAAAATAAATCTCTACCCCACCTGCCCCGGTATAACCTGTTGCACTGATGATTACATTTTCTACGCCTGCAAATTTCCCTTTAGTAAAAGTGTAATATTTCAAATTTAAAATATCGGTATCTGCCAGGGGTTGTAAAATTTTAGTAGCATTCGGTCCCTGAATAGCGAGTAAACAAGTTTTATCACTGATATTATGCATCTCAACATTCCTGTTATTGAATTGAGAGATCCAATTCCAATCCTTTTCAATATTGCTGGCATTTACCACCAACATATAAACTTTGTTTTCTTCAATACAATACACCAATAAATCATCTACAATGCCACCTTGTTCATTCGGTAAACAACTGTACTGTGCTTTACCGTTCGTTAATTTAGAAGCGTCATTGCTGGTAACACGTTGAATCAGGTCCAATGCATTTTCACCTTTTAAAATAAATTCACCCATATGGCTTACATCAAATACACCTGCATTGTTTCTTACGGCTGCATGTTCATCATTGATACCGGAATAGCTGATAGGCATATGATAACCCGCAAAGGGAGCCATCTTTGCACCAAGTGCAATATGTTTTTGAGTGAAGGGCGTATTTTTTACCACCATCTTGTGTTTTAGTTTGCGCAAAAATAAGTGATACTGCTTCGCAGAAAAAATAAAAGCAGTACTGCGATCAGCACTGCTTAACCAAAACCAACTGTATATATAGGAATGAATTGTTAATGTAAACTAATGACCCTTGTAATCTCCCATTTGTTGTTTAGTTGATGCCATACAATTACAAACCTGCTGCCGGTATGCGGTTGATTGCTTTCCGGTTCCTGATGGTTATGAAATTTATGCAAGCCAATTTCAACTGCTCCGTAGCCGGGTATAGGAGAGACTTCAATACTTCCCTGAATTAATTCTCTGGTAACTTTTCCGCAGATATTTTTTTCGATAGCTGTTAAGAGCTCTTTTTTGGAAGAAGAGAATCCGCCTTTATCATGATAAAATTCAATGTTATCCGCATAATAATCGGCTTGTGTTTTCATATCGCAAGTGTTGTATGCCAAAAAGTATAAACTGTCCTGTTGTACAATTTGATGGTACAATTGATCTGATGCGGCAATTGATTTTTTTTCCTGTGCATGTGCAGAAGCAAGCGAAGAGAAAAATATCAAAAAAAATATAGTGAATCTCATTTAATTATTTTTTGATTCTGTTAAAACATCTTTCAATCCCTCGCATATACTTTTTATCTTCCGGTAAGCGGCTTCTGAGTTTTCTCTTTTATTGAATTGTATTTTTAACCTGCCCGGAGATGATTTGATATGAAATTTGGTGCCATCATCTAATTCTGTATAAACATCCGCAAGGCGGTCGTTGGATACATAATATTTTTTTGAGCCAATATGCTTGTTAATATAATATTCCACATCGGCTGTTTTATATCTGCTGTATGATGCATAAAATTGATACACCTCTCTTTGTTCTTTTACGGAGATATTAATGTTATGATCATCCCAATGTGCGCAGGAAGTAAACAGTATTGTGATAAGTATATAAAATGAAATTACCGGTTTGATAGTTTTCATAACAGGCAGGTTTAATTTTTTGAAAGGGAAGTGCCGCTACTGAGAGCAATACCGGCACTTGTATTCCCAACTTCAACCGAGGTTTACATATAGAATCTCATCATTAAAAAATCATTGAACAATTGTTTATTGATTGTAGCCGATTGTTTTTTTACAGGGTCTGCTTTCTTATTTTTTTCAGGTTGGTAATGATAACGGTTACTATCCGTTCCATCCTGTAATTGTTTATCTATTTCCTGTAATTCACGGAGCTTTTGCTCTTTTTCTCTTAAAATTTGTTCTTTGCTTTTTTTAAATTGATCCATTGCATTGTTGGAAGAATTATCCTCCTCATCGCTGCTTAATTTATCGGTTCTTTGTAAACCCTTTTCTGTCATGATATATTCTCTATTGTGTTCCCAGTTTTCTTCATGCGTATTCTCGTAATATCTCCAGTCCCAACCTTCATCGTCCCAATTGCTTCCAATCTGAACATGAAAATTTTCACCTGCATCATAATCTACTTTTATTTTCTTGCCAATGGGAACAGCCACTGTAATGATGAGACTTTGATTACGGAATTTTTCATTCTTTGTTAAAGCAATACCTCTGTCTAATTGCAGGATAGAATCTATTTGAGTGATGTTGTAATTGATCTTGCTTACAATATCATCTGCTTCTTTTTTACTTCTGCCATCGGCAAATTTGACTATGGATACCTGAAAACTGTCACTTGAAGATTTTACGATTCGTACTTTGGTGTTTTGAATGTATAATGTATCGTCATCTAAGTTTTCAAAGGGTTCTAATCTAAACCAGCTTCTATTACTATAATATTTTGAATGCGGTGGTACACGCAATTCTAATTTATTCACTTTTGCATTGGTTAATGTTACAGTTTGTTCTTCGGGATGATTGCTGTACCGAAAATCATTTCTTACGGAAGCCAGTAATCCGATAAAGCAAATCCAACCCAATACCCATAATGCAATGAAAACAGAACGCAATAATTTGCTGTTGCCTTTTAATCTGGCAATACGGCGGATGATCCAGGTAACCAATCCGATAAAGGGTACCCAAATAAATAGCATTAATGTGCCCCATGCCAAAACATCTTCCCATCCATTGGTTAAAATAAATTCTTTATGAGGTAAAAAGCCGGCACTCATTACACCAAATACAAATAAAGTAACAGTGATGGCAAATAAAATGGAGCCAATAATAAAGTAGGCAAACATTTTAGCAATGATTACAATTACATCGCCAATTCCACGCCCCACTTTTTTTACCGTTGCAGTGCCATGTGTATTCGCTGTTTCAGAAATATTTTTACCAAACTGTTGTGCTTTTTGAGAAAGGTCTTTTCCAAACTCTTCTGCTCTTTTAGAAAATCCTTCCATATCGCTTTGAATGGTATTTTTAATATTATTCAAATCAACTTTTTCACCTTTCATTTCCAGTTTATCGGCAGAACTTTTTGCTTCCGGAAAAACAATCCATAATATAATATAGATGAATGTGGCACCCGGACTAAAAGACACACTTACAAAATGCGGGAAGTCCCAAAATCCCCAATGGCCGAATCTTAAAAAGAAGGAGATGAACGGAATTAAAAAGATCAATCTGGGTATCCAAACATGCACACCAAAATAATGTGCTAATCCGCTGCACACACCGGCAATCAATTTATCATCCGGATCACGAAACAACCTTTTACGTTGTGCACCGATTATTGTTGATGCTGTGCTGGGTACAGCAATCCATAATATTAAATATGGAACAAAAGCAACTCCGAAGAAGATTACAAATAAAATACGAACAATCAACGGATCAATACCAAAGTAATTGGCAATACCACTGCACACGCCACCCAATACTTTTGAATTTTCATCACGGTATAATTTTTTTGTTTCGGATGATTGATAGGTATAAGACTGTTGTTGTGATGATTGTTTCTGTTCGCCACCTAATTGTGATTTTACATTGGCTTCTTCATCTTCAAAATCTTCGGGCCGCCCCATACTGTCAATAATGCGATTTACATCATCATCTGTAATGCAGGTAGTTCCCTGTTTTAAGGTTTCGCTGAATAATTCAGCAATTCTGCTTTCAATATCGTTGATGATTTCATCACGTCCGTCTTCATTAGCGAAGAAAGCACTTAAACTCTCTACATATTTTTTAAGAATATCATAAGCAGATTCCTCAATAGGAACCACTCTGCCCTGAAAGTTTATATTGATTACCTTTTTCATGATTAGTTCGTGTTTTGTTGGTTAGAGTTGGGGTTGTTTTCATCGGGATTGGAATGTTGCTGTTGCGGTTGGGTTAATGCATGTACTGCATCTGCCAGTTCCTGCCAGGTATTTTCCAGTACACCATAAAATTCCAATCCTTTATCGGTGAGCATAAAATATTTTCTTGGCGGACCACTATTACTTTCCACCCATCTGTAATTTAATAAACCTGCATTTTTTAAACGGGTGAGTAATGGATACAAAGTACCTTCCAGAATATGCAGGTTGGCACGTTTCATTTGCTCCACAATATCACTTGGATAAACTTCGCCCTGGCGAATGATAGATAAAATGCAAAACTCCAATACGCCCTTTCGCATTTGGCTCTGTGTATTTTGTATGTCCATGTTCCGGAGTTTTTATCAGCACTTGTTACAGTGCATCGTTAGCAATAATTTTTAGCAGTGCTGCATTTATTTTAAGAAGCCATTAAAAATCTTCTTTGTGTTCTGGCTTTTCTCATACGTTGAATATTCCATAATCCTGCTGCGCTGAAGTTTGCTTTTGCAGTAATATGATCATTCATATGAATAGCTACTGTTTCTTTTACCTGTTCAGTAAGATTGTTTAAATCTGTTTTACTGATAGCAGTTAGGATGTTGTTGTTTGAAGTTTTCATCTTTTTATAGTTTAATGTTTTTGAATGGTGTCTTTCGGTTTTACTGCACTTTTCCTGAGCGCTTATTTACTTTGACAACACAAAGATATAATTTATTTGGTACTATGCAACACATAGTACCAAGTTTATTTTAGTAATGGGTAGTCGAAAGAAGTTTATTATTGATGTAATTAATTGAAAATGAATTAAATAAATAAAATTCGATGATTTCGTAGAATTGATAAATGGTAAATTCAGCGTGATGAATGGTGGTAAAAAACAACCCATTTCTGAAATAAAGTCATTTACTAATACTTATCAACCACTTAATAAAAACATGAATAGCTGAAACAAATACTATTAATAATAGCCAATTGTAGTTTGCTTCACTATTTGTTCGGGTCTTGTTCGGGGTAAGTCCACTAATTAGTGGACTTACCCCGAACAAAGTAGCTATAATGTAAGGTGATGATATAGAATAATTATTGTATATTCATATCATAATTTACAGCTAATTGGGAAGGCAAAAAAACATACAATTATCAGGATCGGTCAGCCATTTGGTCTTTTATCAATTGAATGGCAAATCCTATGTTCGTGCCAAGCCCTCTGTTGTAAAACAAACCAAGCATACACGCCAAAAAGCAAACGATTTTGGTAAAGCTGCTCAAATAGCCAAAGCCATTCGTTTAAGTGCAGCAGCGATATTGCCGTTTAAACCTGACCGGAACTTAATTAACCAATTAAATAAAGCAGTATATGCCTGTTTGTGTAATAATGGTTTTACCAATACTTCAGCGATTCCTTTTATAACAGGATTCGAATTCAATGAAAAAAGTAAACTGAGCGAAAGATGTAAAATAAAAATACCGGAGCCGGATATACACAAGGATGGAGTTACTGTTCAATTACCTGCGTTTAATATTAGTCAACAAATCAGTTTGCCTGCTTACACTACAGAAGTAAATATTAAAATGGTAGTAGCCGGAATTGATTTACAAAGCTTAGCATTCTGTAATAGTGGTGAAACTATTATTACAATTGATGGTGTAAAGAATAGTATACCTGCCCGGGAAATCAATTTTCCGATAAGTATTAACAAAGGCAATTTAGTGTTGCTGCTGATGGCAATGGAATATACAACCGATCAAAAAACAGTGAGTGATAAAAGATGGCTACCTGTTGGTATTGTAAAGGCATGGGTGTATTGAAGCGTTAATTAAAAACCCCCTGAGGCCTTTAATTAATTTCCACTATTTTATTTTTAATTGCAACAAGAACTAAACCCAACCTGCTATTTAATAGTAATTTTTAAAATAAATTGTTCCGATAATTATCAACCGGCCTTGCAGCAGTCTTCATTTTATCAGCAATCTCTTTATAAGTTAATTCCGGTACGCAGAGCTGAAAAAATCCTCTTTCTCTTTACGTTCACTAATGGATGTATGCAGCAAAGCCATTTTTATAGATGACTTTTTAATATAATTAAGAAGGTTTGAATAAAATATCTTTGAACTAATTATGAAAAAGAAACTTCTTTTCGTTTGTATAGAAAATTCCAATCGTTCACAAATGAGCCAGGCATTTGCAAAAATGTACGGCGGTGAAGCCGTTGAAGCGTATAGTGCCGGTAGTAAACCCGGCGGCATCGTTAATCCCAAAGCCATTGCAGCCATGAAAGAATTGGGCTATGATTTAAGTACACACGATAGCAAATCTTTGGATGAAGTAAAACCATACGCTCCTTTTGATGCTGTAATAACCATGGGTTGCGGCGATGCCTGCCCCTGGATGCCCGCTAAAAAATTTATTGATTGGCAAATACCTGATCCTAAACACATGGAGCCAAACGAGTTTAATAAAGTGAGGGATTTTATTGGTGAGCAAGTGAAAATGCTGCTGAAAGAATTGGGCATAAAAATTTTATAAGTTGCTTCAAGCGCCTCAGCCAGACATTCATTCCAATAGTTTGTCCACATAATTTTTTCTTTACTTCTTTTATTTTACAAAAAAAGCTAACTTTAAAATTGTCAAAATGCTTGGATAAACTTAAATACTGAAAGTATGAGAGGCGTAAACAGAGTTATGTTGATCGGCAATTTGGGTAAAGACCCCGACGTACAACATTTAGAAGGCAATATAGCTGTTGCAAAATTTCCTTTGGCCACTACTGAAACGTATAAAGACCGTACCGGTAAATTAGTATCGCAAACAGAATGGCATACAGTAGTGCTGTGGCGCGGATTGGCGGAGCTGGCACAAAAATATTTACACAAAGGAAGTTTGATTTATGTAGAAGGAAGATTGCGCACCCGTAGCTGGGAAGATAAAGAAGGCAATAAAAAATTTGCCACAGAAGTAGTAGGTGATAATTTAATTATGTTGGATAAACGAGGTGATGGTCATGGTGCAGGAGAAGGTTTTGGCGGAGATGATACGCCACCATTACCTGATACGGGAGAAACTTTACCATTTTAATGAATTGATTACAGAAGTTATATTTTTACATAGTTTTTGTAAAGGCCGATATTTACATCGGCCTTTTATGATAGCTTGATTGTTCACTAAAATATTTTATTTTGGATTACCATTCGACGCAATTGATATCTTTTGTTTTTGCTGCAATTAATTTGCAGGGCAGTTCGGTTTTAATAGTATTATTAATTTGCTTGTTGTTTTTTTCTTTTATGGTAAGTGGCGCCGAAGTGGCATTCTTTTCATTGACCTATAAAGACATCAATCTGTTAAAAACCAAGCAGCTTCCGGTGTATAAACGCATTTTAGATCTTTTAGAAAATCCTAAAATCTTATTGGCTTCACTGATCATTGCCAACAGCTTTATTAATATCGGCATCATTATCATCTCCAATATTTTAATGGATAATCTTTTTTCTTTTGGTATTGCTTTTGAATGGATAGAATTTTTAATTAAGGTGGTGGCGGTTACCATGTTATTATTATTGTTCGGAGAAGTAATGCCTAAAATATTGGCCAACCAAAATAATATTCGCTTTGCAAAAGATGTAGGCCCTTTTGTTGAGTTCATTAATTATATTTTTAAAGGATTGGGCAAATGGCTGGTGAAGTATTCTGATTTTATTGAAAAGCGACTAACCAAAAAATCGAGTGGTGTTATTACCAATGAAGAATTGTATCATGCCATTGATATTACCGATACAGGAACGAATGAGAATGAAAAAAATATTTTAAAGGGTATTTTAAAGTTTGGCAATATTTCTGCCAAGGAGATCATGAAAACAAGATTGGATGTACATGGTGTTGATTATGATGAAACTTTTCCTTCGGTATTAAAACAAATTGAAGAATATCATTACAGCAGGATGCCGGTATATAAAAATGATCTGGATGAAGTGGTTGGTATCCTGCATACAAAAGATATTATCCCTCATTTATCTCAACCCGCAGATTTTGATTGGCATATCTTATTGCGTCAACCTTATTTTGTGCACGAACAAAAATTAATTGAAGACCTGTTAAAAGATTTTCAATCCAAGCGCATTCATTTTGCTGTAGTAGTAGATGAATTCGGAGGTACCAGCGGTATTGTAACATTAGAAGATATTTTAGAAGAAGTGATCGGCGAGATAAAAGATGAATTTGATGAAGAAGAAACAGGGTTTAAAAAATTAGATGAACACAATTATATTTTTGAAGGCAGAACAATGATCAATGATGTTTGTAAAATCATGGAATTGCCCGATGATACTTTTGATGCATGGAAAGGAGAGAGCGATTCATTGGCAGGCCTGATCCTGGAATTGGCAAAAGACATTCCTAAAGCCGGACAAATCATTGTATCGGGCGATTTTGAATTTACTGTTTTAGAAGTAACCAAAAATCGTGTTCAGAAAATTAAAGTTTCTATTAAACCGCAACTGAGTGAGTAAGCAAGCATACAGGATACAGGATACAGGATACAGAATACAGAACTTAGAAGTTAGCAGTAATTCTATTTTTAAAACATCAATAAAATATAGTTATTATAAAATAATATCTGTATCTCTTATCTGTTGTTTATCCTCTATCTTCTTCTCCTGCAACAATCCTTATACCCCCAAACCCAAGGGCTATTATAAAATAGATTTTCCCCAACGATCTTATCAGGTTTTTGATCAACCCGGTTATCCTTATACTTTTGAATATCCTGTGTATGCCAATGTGGTAAAGGATTCTGTGTTCTTTGGCGATGCAACAGAAAATCCCTGGTGGATCAATATTAACTTCCCGCAATTTAACGGAAGGATCTATGTGAGTTATAAAGAGATCGGAAAAAATAAATTGGAGAATCTATTGAATGATGCGTTTACTTTATCTAATAAACATTCTGCTAAAGCTTATTCCATTGATGATTCAACGATTGCAACCGTAAATAATATTCATGGCAGATTTTTTAAAATTGGCGGGGATGTAGCAACAGCCAATCAATTCTTTTTAACAGATTCGGTGAAACATTTTTTACGGGGCGCTTTGTATTTTGATGCTACCCCCAATGCAGATTCTTTGGGTATTGTGAATGAATTTTTGTTGCAGGACATGAAACATTTGGTGAACACTTTTAAATGGAGAGAGAAATAATTGATTAAAAATTGGAGGCAATTATTTTTAACTTTGAAGCAATATGATACAGATAGATAATAAATTGATCAGCGACGAAGTGGTAGAAGAACAGTTTGTTTGTGATTTGAATAAATGCAAAGGGGCTTGTTGTGAAGATGGCGATGCCGGAGCACCATTATCCAATCAGGAATTGGATCATCTTGTAGAATACTTTGATGTGATTAAAGGCTATTTAACAGAAGAAGGACTGAAAGAATTACAACGCCAGGGAAAATATATTTATGACAGGGATTTTGGTTGGGTAACACCCACGGTGAATGGCGGTATTTGTGCGTATGGCTTTCGGGATAAGCATGGTGTGATTATGTGTGCGATTGAACAGGCATACAATGAAAAAAAGATTGGATGGAAGAAACCCATCAGTTGTCATTTGTTTCCCATCAAGATCAATAAAAGCAGAATGGACCCTGAAATTGATTATGTGAATTATGAGCCACGTGAAGATATTTGTGCTGCAGCCTGTGGATTGGGAAAGAAACTAAAAGTACCTGCGTATGTTTTTTTAAAAGATGCATTGATCAGAAAATATGGCGAAACATTTTATGAAACATTAGATGCAACGGCGAAACATATGAAGGAGCGTGAGGAATAA